>Ga0310696_10000044_pt1 | contig 227189 bp, 322 predicted proteins | sample AusTroGonzalo_MG_4_FD_203885 | JGI IMG/M metagenome (GOLD analysis project Ga0310696, IMG submission 203885) | Bovine rumen microbial communities from tropical cattle in Woodstock, Queensland, Australia - Gonzalo_02 (v2) (version 2) | ecosystem: Host-associated > Mammals > Digestive system >...
AGACGTGAAGGTGAGACGGACGAGGAATATGAAGATAGAGTAAGGATGACAAGGTATGGATACCATATACCTTCGTTCGGTATTACATTTGGTAGGCAAAATAACCATATATTCAAGAATGTCAGCCCTAGTATGAGTAACCCGATACAGACCGAACAATCAATTAAAGCAATGTCTGCAATAGCGCAGAAGGGAAAGGGCGGTGCAGGACACTCAGTTGTATTTCATGGACAGGATTTGTGGAATATATATTCGGGCTATTCATATAATTGCAAGGTGGATATGATGGGCAATGCACAGATTATGCCACTTATGTATTTCCAAATGCTTAACATTCCGATGTTCAGGGGCGCGTATATGGTTTTCAAGGTGACACATTCCATGCGCCCTGGTGACATGACAACGTCAATAGAGGGTATGAAGATGTCAAGATATACACTGCCGTGGTGTGAGGAATGGTTCACTGATGTCTATTTCGACAAGGATGGAAATATCATTTCGAAGGAGGAATATTATAATTTACAGAATTGTGGGGAAGATGATTTAGATGTTGGCACACAATATTTTGCAGCAAAGAAAAGTGAAAAGGCATTGGAAATTAATGATGGTAAACCGTTAGGGAGTACAAAGAAGGATTATACAGAAACCGAAGCTTATAGTAAAACGGTAATTGCAGTTGTACATGTCAGAACGGGAAAGGATAAAGAAGCGTATGCATTGTTAAGGGTACATAAAAAAGTTGCAAATACAGTTGTTAAAATTTTTAATGAAATATATACAAAATGTCCTGATTTTTATTTCTCTATAGATAGAGCGGAAACAAAACAATATAACGAAGCAAAGGTTTTGTCTGATGCGGAAAGCGAAAAAATTGGAAAGATACAAACAGGTACGTTTTATGCTTATAGTTACAGAAATGTATCAGGTAAAGGGTGTTTATCCAATCATGCGTATGGAGTTGCAATCGATATTAATCCTGCAAACAATCCATATACAAAAAACACTTCAGAATTATCGAAGTCATATAATAAAAACAAGTCTGTGAGAAAAACAAGTGACGATGTAGTAAAGATATTTTATGATAACGGATGGGGATGGGGTGGAACTTATTATGACTTTATGCATTTCAGTTACTTCAATGGTGCTTAATAAATTATAAAAAATAAATAATTATGGCTTGTGGTTCAGCGTCAGAGAACTCATCATGTGTAGGAACAAAGACAATACAACTAACCGATGAGGAAAAAAAGAACAATAGAATGATTCTTCTGAAGGTTCTATTGGATAACGGATTCAGTTGTGTCGCCGCTTCAGGGGTAGTGGGTAACATAATGGGTGAGTCAGGTGGCAATCCAACTGCATACAACTCTTGTGATGGAGTAGAATGTACACCGAGTGTGGGTATATGCCAATGGCATGGCTCAAGATACACACGACTGAATGATTTTGCCAATAAACAAGGTAAGCCGTGGAATGACATGGAACTACAGGCACAGTTTATGATATGGGAATTCAATAATACACATAAAGAGGCCGCAAAGAAGATAAAGGAACAAACCACTCCTGAAGATGCTGCTATTGCATGCTGCATTTTTTACGAAGTTGCGGCTCATTGTCACAACCCTTGGAAGACGAACGGAAAATGGGATTGTTCTAAAAACAGAAAACAAGCAGCACAAGAAATGTATCAAAAATGCACAAATCAACAATAAATTAGTATATTTACATCAGCACTGATGTAAGACACGAATGAAAAAATATTTGGGAAACATAGTAACCGCATACAAAAGGGAGAAGTTTTCTCCTTTTTTTAATGTGGTGAAGGACATGCAGGAAATTATAGACGGATTACCCACATTGGTAATCGGCTTGGAAAACGCAAGGAACGAGATAGACGGGTTCACGATACTGAACAAACACTACAATGACAATATGTTGTGGTGGACATACAAGAAGACGGAGCGCAAGTATGAGTTTGACGAGGATATAGTTTCATTTTATGATTTCTGCACAAACACGTTTCTTGAAAAATACAGGTATGTTTATATTGACATTCCCAGATTCAGGTACAACAGACTGAAAAAATTAATCAATTATATCAATTCGCCGATTGACAAATTATGTTTCCAGACAAGAGACAATAATTTTCTATTTATCTACGACACTTTATCCAATAATGTGTTTGGACTTTCCTTGACATTGCTTGAGTATATCGGAATAGAGAAGGGTAAGGTCATAAAGAGGGTCAAGGCGAACCGTATGAACAGGTTTGTATACGACACGTCGTTTATCGACCAAAGACTGAGGGGTGTGATAGGTGCCAATACACACTATATTCTTCCGTTGGCGGAAGTTTTTCTGAGTGTTTGATATTTATATATAATAAAAGTATACTATTATGTTTAAAGTGAGAAACAAGAAAACCTATGCAAAACATGTAAGGAGGAGACCCGAGAACATTGTTAAGCCGACAATTAAGACAAATGTGAGTGTAAAGGTTGAGAAGAAAGACACCAAGTTGGTTGACGTGTTGTTGGAGAAAAAACAGATACTTCCCAAAGAGGAGAAGAAGGTGGAGGAAGTAATGGCGGTTGTAATGGAAGAACCTGCAACCACCATTGAAGAGGTTGTGGAGGAAGAAAACAACGGTGAGGAAACTCAAAAGCCCGCCGTCAAGAGGAAAACCAGAAAACCAAAAACAGAAAATAACGAAACAAAAGAATAACATTATGGATAAGAAACTTAAAGAAATGGAAAACATGCTTGGTATAGAGAATACCGAGGAAACCAACGTTAAGGTTGAGAGAAAAGAGAAGGGCCTTTATGAGAGAACCACAAAGAAACCCGTTCTTATAACCGAGGATAACAAAGTAATGCTTACCGACTAAAAATAATTAAACAATGGGTACAGATTAAAAATGGATTATAAATTCATAAAAGAGAATCATCTTGAAGAGTCTGTGAACAGACTTCGTAAGATAAACGAATATGTTGTTAATCCCTATACAAGGGAAGTTGATGACCCCAATCAAGGTCAGCAATCCCCAATGGATGGTGGTGCTTCTGATATGAACCAAGGTGGTATGCCGCCTCAGGGTGATGGACAGGCACCTGATATGGGACAGCAACCTCCAATGGACGGTGGACAAAGTGGTGACATGGGTCAAGGACAACAGCCCCCAATGGATGGACAGGCTCCTGATATGGGTGGTGATGCAATGCCACCTCAAGGCGGTGAGGATATTCCCGTAGGAACAGAAGTTCCTGACAATGGTGAAGGTGAAACCCCTGAAGGTGACGAGACAGTTGGTGAAGACGATGAGGTTATTGATGTTGATGAACTCACCAATTCGCAGGAAGCCGCTGAATACAAAATTGACGGTGTAGATGATAAACTTTCCAAACTCATGGGAATGGTTTCAAAATTTGAACAGGCAATTGAGGCAAGTGACGCAAAGATAGAAGACCTCAAGGCTGAGTTCGAGAAAAGAAACCCGACCAATGCGGAACGTATCAATATCCGTTCAATGAACAGTAAACCCTTTAATGTCAACCCGACAGAGTATTGGGATGAACAGAGAGAGAAAAATCCCAACTACGATGTGATTTCCGACAACAGTGTTTCTCCAGACAAGGAGGACAAACTCTATAAAATAACTGATGCCGATTTGGGTGATTTCACCTCAGGTGACTTGGAGAGGAGTTTCAATAATTTCCCGAAAGACCTGAAGGATTACTTCAACTAATCGAGTCACAATATATAATAAAAAGCGAACCCTAAAAAGTTCGCTTTTTTTTCGCGTTTTTTAACAAAAAAATAGTACATTTGTTTTGGATGAAAAATGGTTTGTGAGATATTTATTATATATACGATGCAAATAATAAAAAAACTTTAATAATATGTCAGATTACAATGAAAACACTCCTTTCAACGAGGAGGAAAAAGAAAGAAGAAATGAAAATGCAGGTAAGAAAAAATTTGACCCGAAGAATTACCTTAACGTAAAGTTGGAAGAAAACGAAGACAAGAGGGAAGTCAGGATAAGAATTATCCCCGCCCAAGCAGGTTCCAACAAAATTTCCACAGACATTCACATTCACAGCCTTAAGGTTGACCCGCAGATTGCAAAAAGCGGTTTCAAGACCTTTACTTGTTTGAATGACAAACATCTTGAAGGTCAGCACGGTTGCCCGTTCTGTGAGATGTTCGATGAATATGCTGAGGAAGCGAAGAAACTCAAGGACAAAGACGGAAACATCGCAAACAAGGAGGAATGGAAGACCCTTTGGAAACAGGCGTTCAAGTACCAACCCAAAATTGCTCACATCATCAGGGTTATCGACAGAGACCATGAGGATGAGGGTGTCAAGTTTTGGCGTTTTAACGAGTGGGACAACGGCAAGGGTAGTTATGACGAACTCAAGCGTATCTACAAGCAGTATAACGAAAACGCTGCGATAGAGAAATACGAGAATGAGTTCAAGAAGACCCCTTCCAAGGAAGAACTCGAGAACTATATGAAGACCGAGGACGGCAAACTTATCAGTTTCTATGACGTGTTTAATCTCAAAGACGGTCACGACATTATACTTACCCTTACAAAGGGCGAGAACACAAAAGACAGGACTGAAGTTTCAATCGCAGCCGACCTGAGGGCAAAACCGTTGTCCTTAGACGAGGAACAGGTTGAAAAATGGATAAACGACGAAAAGACATGGCAGGATGCCTATGCTGTCAAGAATTACGATTACCTTAAAGTTGTTCTTGAAGGTGGCATACCTGTATTCGACAGAACTTTAGGTAAATATGTGTCGAGGGAAGAAAAGGAAAACAATGACAAGCAGGCGGAAGCCGAGGCTGTCAATGAAATCAACAAGGCTATCAAGGATTCCGTGGAATCAGAACCTACCGATGACCTTCCTTTCTAACAAACTCACGGGGAGAGTGAATAAACTCTCCCATTATTTACTTAAAGTTAAAAAAAATGAGCAAATTATATTTTGAATATAGCCCGATGAATAGTGGCAAAACCGCTACATTGCTGATGAAGGCTTATTCCTTTGACAAGAATGGGCTTGCTGTGATGTGCATGAAGCCTGAAATCGACACACGTGACGGTTATGGTATGATAAAGAGCAGGGTTGGCATTGAACGTAAGTGTTATGTCATTGGTAAGGATGTAACCGACCTGTATCCCTTAGTTCAACAGTACGCTGCGGACAACAACAATCAGTTACCGTCATGGATATTGATTGACGAAGCGCAGTTTTTGACTGAACAGCAGGTTGATTGGTTTGCGTGGTATGTTGACAATATGGATGTGAATGTCATATGCTATGGTCTGAGAACCGACTTTCAAGGAAAACTGTTTGAAGGCAGTAAAAGGCTGTTTGAAATGGCGGATTCGATAAACGAACTGAAACTAACCTGCAGTTGTGGGCGTAAAGCCATTATAAACGCAAGGGTTGATGAAATGGGGCGTGTTGTAACTGAAGGTGAACAGGTTGAGATAGGCGGTAATGAGAGATATGTCTCAATGTGCCGCAAATGCTATAATAAGTACAAAAAAGACAATTGCGATGTACGAGAAAGATAAACTCCACGTGGTCTTCTACATTGATGTAAGCGGTATCAGTGACTTTGATGTACCCGCCTACGTCAGTGAGATTGCAAATACATTCAAAAGCGCTGACAACAGTGTGGTCAAGTATTTTATACCGACAACAAGCGGTGAAACGAGGATTGAGGTGTTGCCCACATTCAAGCAGTTTATTCCACAGGAAGACCTTGACGATATATTGACTGAGGAACTGACACCGCATTTCGATGAGATAAAGAAACGTGTGTTGGAACGTCTGTACGCCAAGGATGAAAAGAAACTTGACAGTAACTGTATATAATAAAGAAACACTTGACGTGATTAACACAACAATTTCAAATATGTAAATATAAAGTTATAAAACTGTAAACTTATGAAAAATCTTTTAGAAAAAACGTATGTTACAATGATGACAATGCTCGACAATTTTGAACGGTGCAAAGAAAAAATTGAAAGTAACGATGATAAAGATGATTGCCTTTTGGCGATTGAGAGGGCGATTAGTGAAATAAAAAGCCTTGAGGATAAGTATGTGACAGTCTTGGATAGTATCAAGCCCGATGATAATACATTACCAAAAATAAGCGGAATAGAAGGTTATGAAGCGTTGCCTGAAATATGGATTAGGGAACTGAAAAAAGGTGACAAAGTCAAGTGGACTTGGAAAAGACCAAATTTTGAAGAGGATTTGGAATGGAGGGTAGTGTCCATAAATAAAGTCTATAGCCCTTACAATTTTTTACCCGTTATTGCCGTATGTATTCACAACGACAAGTATAATGAGACAATCAAACTTCCCGACAATTTTGAAAATCTTAGACGTTTAGATGATAATGGCAATGAAATACCGATAGCGTTATTTACACCAATGTTGGAAAACGAGGTGTTGACATATCCTCCACATACACATAAGAGAATGACACCCGAAGAGGGGAGAAAATCCTTTGAGGAGTTTGCTAAAAAACAGAATAAAGAATAATGTAAACATATAAATAATAGATTTATGAAACAAGCAGTAAAAAAAGGTGCGGGAGTCAAGACAAGCGGTCTTGCCGCATTCAAGGCAAAAAAAGGGTTAGGCTATCATGAAGGTGATAAGGTAACGACAGTATCAAGCAATGCTGACAAACCAATGCGTTGGCTGCTTATGCCCGAGGCATTCACCGATGCGCTGAAAATCCACATCCCTATGAATTATGTGACATTGGTGGTTGGTCATTCCAACAGCGGTAAAAGCACCGTGTTGAACCATGCCATTGTAGCGGCGCAGAAGCAGGGAATGATTCCCGTAATATTCGATACGGAGAACAATTTTGATTTCACTTATGCAAAAGACATGGGTATGGAGGCTGAACCTGTATATGGTGACGTTGAGGTTGAGGTTGTCGACCCTGAAACAGGTGAAGTGTCATATATAACCGAACGAAGAATCGTAAACTATGAGGGAAATTTCCTCTATTTCAACAATGCAATCCTTGCCGAAACCTACGGCAAGAATGATTACAGTACAGGAAAGGAAAACCCCAAGGGGCGTAAGGTTGCTGTTATTGAGGACATTGCCTTCTGTATGAACGAACTTCTCACCGCACAGGATGAGGGTGAGATTGAAAGCGGTTTCGTCTTTATTTGGGATTCAGTTGGTTCAATATCATCATATAAGAGTTACAAGAGTTCAACCAACAATGCAATGTGGGATGCGGGCGCAATATCCGTTGCGTTCAATGGTATTGTGAACGACAGGATACCACGTTCCAGAAAAGTGTCCTCAAAATACGATAACACTTTCATTGCATGTAACAAGGTTTGGCTTGATTCAATGAGCAACCCGATGCCCGGTGCGCCTCCGTCATTGTCATTGAAGGGCGGTAACGCTCTTTTCTATGCAGCACGTCTTATTATTCTTTGCGGCGGACAGTTGAAGGCGGGTGTCAAGAAACTCACAGCCACTTCGAAGGGGCTGAACTACAACTATGCCTTGCAAACCAAGTTAAAAGTGCTGAAAAACCAACTTCCAAGCCCATATACAGTTACATATGAAGGTGATGTGATTTGTACACCTCATGGTTTGATAAGTACAGACAAGACCGTGCTTGACAACTACAAGAAAAATCATGTGGCCGACATCCTCAAGCACCTCAACGAGACATCGACTAACGGAGAGGTTGTTACAGATGCGGACAGCATTGAGTATGGCGAGGAGGAAGAGACCGAGGTATGAAGATAATTTGGGGTGGATAAAAAATCCACCCCTTTAATAACACTATAAAAATGTATAAGCGTTATGTTCACGAACAGAAAGAAGATAAAATTTGATTACTGTACTGATGATGAATGCGCTATTTTGCTGAATGAATCGAGGCACCGCATGGATTTCCTTGATAAACTAAAGGATAATATTTTCATAAAAATTAAGGAAAGTGTGGATGTAATGCTGAATGAGCAAAAATTTGGCAGTACATTTGTTTTTGATGAAGAAAATGATTTTTTTGGGAGAATGTTCATACATATCATCCTTGTCAAGGTTGATAATATAAACAATGCACGGAATTACGGTGGTAATTATTACAACGAGAAGGAATTGACAAAAGGGAAACTTTTTGAAGTTGATTTTGAAATAACGATTGGTGTTAATGATGGTGGGCAATACAACGAAAACTATATCAAAACAATAATAGACCATGAAATCACACACCTTTATGATGATTTTGAGTGGCAAGCAACAGGCCACAAACCTTTGATAGATAAGAGCGAAGGTAATAAGGATAATTTCATAAGAGATAACATAAATTCAAACGATGGTATGTTGAAATCATTGGCGTGGTGTCTTTATCTCGATAACTGGGTTGAAGAAAACGCATTTATCAACCAAGCCTATACTGAGTTTTCCAATGTTGGAATGACAAGACGGAATGTTCATACAAAAATTAAGTCAACAGTTGCATACAGAAATTACAACAAGGCTAAGATAGATATGGGCTATTATATTGGCAACAATAGTGAACAGTATCTAAAAAGCATTTACAATAATATACTTTCTAAATATGGTAAGATTGGAATCCCGTCCCCCGCACAAGAAAACAATTACAGAAACAAACTCAGAATGTGGTCGGATAACATATTCAGACATTTCATAAAACGTTACTGTTCAATTGTGTCTGAATATTTAGACAACCTACCTTTGAATCGATAATTTTTTGAAAAAATCCTTGTTTTTCCATCCGAAAAATAGTATATTTGTATTGATAAGTTAATAAATCTTTAAAACTTTTAAGAAAATGAAAAAAATCAGTGAAATTTACGACAAATTGATTGAAACAGTTCAGGGCGTTAATGATGACGTTAAGAAATTTGACGGCGGTAACAAGAGTGCAGGCACCCGTGTCCGCAAGGCTATGCAGGACATCAAGGTTATTGCACAGGAAATCCGTGAAACCGTCAGCGAAATCAAAAACGCTGAGAAATAACCTCAATCAAGGCAGGGATGGGAATGGGATAATTTAATCCCATTCCCTTATTTTACAGTTCATATTGTTGTGCCACGTTGATTATAATTAAAAATGGCAGTCAATCAGCCAATACCGAAAAGGATAATTGAGACAAAGCCTGAAATGGCAGTCAAGAAATACAACACACTCCTTGTTGACGGTTCAAACCTCTTGGAAGTGTGTTTCGCCAAGGATAAAAAACTGTCTTCAAACGGTTTGGAAGTCGGGGCGATTTTTCAGTTTTTATTACAGATAAAACTTTTGCTGCAGAAGGGTAATTTCCGTCATGTTTATGCTTTTTTTGATGGAAACTCGTCAGGTCAGTTGCGGTTTAACCTGAATTGTGAATACAAGTTGAATCGAGACAAGACATTTGAGGAGGAAGGTCTCTCCGACTATATGAAGGAGGTCAATTCCAGAATAAAGTGGATGGAGAAGAAGATTTATAAGAAGCCCAAGCGCACCGAAGATGAAAAAGAGGCGTTTTTTAGACAGAAAAATGTTATTTTGAAGTGTTTGGATGAACTTTTTGTTAGGGTTCTCGAGTGTGAATACACGGAGGCTGATGATTTTATCGGCTATTACGTGACACACAAGGCACCTGAGGAAAGAATAGTCATTATTTCCAATGACAGGGACTTGACGCAGTTGATTTCCGAGGATGTGATTGTCTACATCCAATCGAAACATGAGTTTATCAATACGAAAAACCATACCGAGAAGTTGGGGTATAATTACCAGAATGTTCTGTTGAAGAAAATGATTTGTGGTGATACTTCTGACAACATAAAAGGGGTGAAGGGTGTTGGCGAAAAGACATTGCTGACCAATTTTCCTGAGTTTTGTCAAAGGAAGGTAACATTAGACGAAGTAATCGAGAAAGCCAAGAAAATAAACGATGACAGGGCGGCTGAAAAGAAAGCGCCGTTGAAATGGGCGGAGAATATTGTTGAGAGCATTACCGATGGATGTCAAGGCAAGAAATTGTATGAAATAAATGAAAAGATAATAGATTTGAAAAATCCGTTGATGACGGAAGATGCAAAAGAACTGTTGGAGGGGTTTATGCACACCCCTATCGACCCCGAAGGTCGAAGCATGACAAACCTTTACAATATTTTAATGGAAGCAGGTGTTGACGATTTAAGAGATGCAAGTGTATTTGGGAATTTTTTCACTGAATTTGGCTATGTCATAGACAATGAAAAAAAGTTTTATGAAAAAAGCGTAGCGGAATGAATAACCGATGAAAAAATAGTATATTTATTTTGTCAATTCACATTTTGGTTTAACCATTAAAAATAAAAACAAATGGATAACAATGATATTAAAAAAGAAGTAAAAATCGATAACAGCGCCTACATGGACCGCTTCAGGTTTTTACTCACCGCAAATGATGATATTATTTGCGAAAGGTATTTCAAAATCAATTATTTCAACTATGCGGCTTTCGTTTCGAGTGAAATGAAGAACACTATTGAGGACATCGTCGCCCTTATCAAGAGAGACCTTGTTTCCAAGAGCCGTATCTATGAATGGTACACATGCGAGACACCTGTGAAAATTACAGGGTTTCTCCCCAACGGAATGGGTCTGCAGAACCCGAACAGCGAGTACATTACCTATCCTCCTGTTGAACGCAATCCCGAAGCGGTCGACAATACCGACGAGGTACATCCGTATGACGTGACCTTCAAGTTTGAACTACAGATGGCGCAAACTGTCAGTACCGACAGCGAAGGTAAGCCCACTTTTTCGAACTACAAAAAGATATATGAGGCTATATGGGACGGCACCGTTTATCCGAAAGACATACGTCACAGAGTTGACCTTACAAACTCAATGGCACCCTACAAGAACAGGGACTTGAACTTTATGAATTTTGTACAAACCCTCAATTACCACATGGTAATTGGCAGACAAGACCTTGTGTACGAAATCATCAAGATGATATGTGAGACGTCAAGCGGTGAGGGTAAGCGGTATACCACATATTCGCTTTATGGCACAAGCACTGTGTCACAGGAACAGCCTGTATCATTGAAGAAGGTGGAGAACCGTATTTTCCACACTTATGAGCGTGATTCCAATGAGGCGATTGCGTGTGATGTCTATTCTGACAAGGATGGCATCTTGTGGGCTAAACTTCCGACAGGTGCATATCGCAAGGTTGTAGAGTACAGTTATGACCCATACGGACAATATGTCAAGTCTTGGGAAAAGGCTGTCAGGGAAAAGACCGATGCATACAGAGCAAGCGTTGGTTTTTACGGAAGAAGATAACGATTATTTTAACATCATGGTACCGCCCCCTCAAAAGGGCGGTACTTATTAACGTGAGATTATGGCTTCAAAAACAAAAAACAGAGTTACAAACTTAAGTCTGTTCAGTTACGACTACCAATGCTGCATCCTAAAACTCTTTATGGAGAACTCCGAGTTTGCAATGTCCACCATCGAGGTAATGGACCAAAACCATTTTACGGGCAGTGCTGAGTTGAGAAAGATAGCAGGCATACTGAAAGACAAAATACTTAAGCTAAACAGGACTATTTCATACGAGGAACTTGAACTCTATATTAAATCGACGATAGACGATGCCATTACAGTTGAGAACTGTTTGGAGGTTATGAGACTTAAAATGATGCAGTGCCGTTTCGGACAAGCCGAATTGGATGCCGTCAAAGACGAATATCACAACTTTCTCGTTGCAATGGAAACAATAAAACTCAACAATGAGATTAGTGAGTTGAACAAGGATGGTGCATCAAAGGATGATGTTCTAAACCTTTTTAATGAATACGACAGAAAGACCACGTTTGCGGAAGTTGTTGGTACACCTGTGGACACTTCTCTTGATTATCTTTTAAGCCTTGCCGACGACGACAATTGTGTTGTTATCCCCACGGGTTGTAAACCTCTTGATGAGAGGTTGGGTGGCGGCATGAGAAAGGGTGACTTTGGCATTCTTGTTGCGGGTACAGGTATCGGTAAAACTTGTGTAACAAGCGGGTTTGCTGCATATGCGGCATGGAAGGGTTATAAGGTTGCCCACATAATACTCGAAGACAAGCCTCAAGATATTGACTCGAAATATGCAGGTTACATATTGAATCTGCCCGTCAGTTCATTCAGAGGTAAGACTGCTACCCCAGAAGGAAAGAAAAATTATAAAGAAAAAATGACAAGTATTCATACAGAGTACACATCTAAGATAGGTAAGAATCTTATGACAATACGTGCCATTGACCAAAATAAGAAAATACACAGACTTTCCGTCAGGGATATAGATGTCAGGCTGACAAAACTTGAAAACGAGGGGTTTAAGCCCGACCTTGTAATAATAGACTATTTTGACCGTATAAGATGTTCGGTTTCCAATGTCGAAATTTGGCGCAAAGACCAAATCATTTCAGATGAATTGAATGAACTTGCGGTGAATCATGACGTTGCTATGTGGGTGCCGAGTCAGGGTAACAAATCCACACAAGACCGTTCAACAAAAATCAACATTTCAAACATGTCGGGCGGTTCATGGAAGGGTTTCACCTCACAGATAGTGGTCGCCATGCAGAAGAACGTTGAAGACCTATCAACTAAGGTAGCAACAGTACAATTACTGAAGAACCGCTACAACAACGACTTCACACCTATCGCTATCGAGTTCGACAACGGCACATGCCGCTTCGGTCAGGTGATAAATGACGACGAACCGATTTACGGGGACAGCGATGAAGCAAACAAGATAGCGGACAAGGTTTATGATGAAAACTATAAGTCTAAGAAAAAGAAATAGTTAATAGTAATTTTTTGTAAATCAAATATTTACAAAATTATTGTTCATAACTTTCTGATAACTGAAACAAATAAAAAATTGTCAATATGTATTGGTATTAATCAGTACAATAATCTTAAAAAATTTGTTATGGATAAGAAAATAGAATTAAATGAATGGCTTGATGGCAAACAACTTGGCATTGACATTGTGAACAAGAAGTACTTGCAGGAAGGAGAAACCTTCGAAGAGTGGATTAACCGTGTAAGTGGCGGTGATGATGAGGTAAAGCAACTCATCATTGAGAAAAAGTTTTTACCGGGAGGTAGAATATTAGCCAACAGAGGGCTTTCCAAAAACGGTATTAAATCATCCCTTTCTAACTGTTACGTCCTTTCGGTTGACGACAGCATTGAAAGTATATATGAGTGCTGCGCTAAAATGGCACGTACCTACTCGTTTGGTGGTGGTGTCGGTGTGGACATAAGCAAGTTGAGACCGAGAGGTGCTAAGGTTAAAAACACTGCAAAGGAGACAACAGGTGCAGTGAGTTTTATGAAGACGTTTGATACAGTAACAGGCACCATTGGCCAGTGTGGGAGGCGTGGTGCACTGATGATTTCGATATCAGTCAATCATCCTGATATATATGAATTTGTTGATATTAAGGCAAATACAGATGAAATCACTAATGCCAACATATCAGTCAGGGTAAATGATGAGTTTATGAAAGCAGTTGATGAGGATAGGGATTATCTTCTTCATTGGCCGTGTGAAATGGACATCAGTAAAGATGAATTAGACGCTGTAAGTGAATACAATACGCTTGTAAAGGTTGATACTGTTTCAGGTCCTGTATACCTGAAAAAAATAAAGGCAAAAGACCTTTTCAACAAACTTGTTGTAAACAATTGGGACTATGCGGAACCTGGAATCCTGTATTGGGACAGAATAAAGAGTTATCATTTAATGAGTGCAAATCCTGAGTTTCAGTATGCGGGCACAAATCCTTGTGCCGAAGAACCTCTTCCTGACGGTGGTGCATGCTTACTCGGTTCAATGAATTTGTATCAATATATTACAGAAGATAATCATTTTGATTATGACACATTTTTCAATGACTGCAAGATTGCGACAAAGGCATTGAACGACATTCAGATAGAGGGTACTCCGTTACACCCGTTGGATATACAGACTGAGACCGCTATCAAATATAGACAGATTGGTCTTGGTATATTCGACTTGGCAGGTGTACTTATCAGACTTGGTGTGCGGTATGGTTCCAAAGAGGCACAGGAAATAGCGGATAAGATTACACACACAATGTTGATAGCTGCATTTGAGAAATCTTGTGACTTGAACGAGGAACTTGGTGTTAATGCCACATATGACCATATGTTCGACAGTACTTTCTACAAGGAAAGAATCGAACCGTTTATTCCTGAACAATACAAAGGGAAATATCCTTTGAACAGTCAATTGTTGACAATTGCCCCGACTGGTACTATTTCAACGATGATTAACGCCACATCAGGTGGTGGCGAACCCATGTTTGCTGTTTCTTATACAAGAAACACTAAATCAATTGGTGAAACAGCCTATAAGGTTTATCCTAAGGCGGTTTTGGATTACTACAACGGTGATGAAAGTAAAATCGACGAGTCTAATCTTCCCGAATCATTTATTACCGCAGGACAGTTAAACCCAATGGAACGTGTTGAAATGCAGGCAGCCCTGCAGAGAAATATTGATGCTTCCATTAGTTCAACTGTTAATCTGAACGAAAAGACAACGGTTGAGGATGTGTACAACATTTACATGGAGGCTTGGAAACATGGTTTGAAGGGTATTACCATTTTCAGGGACAACTGTAAGCGTGTTGCAATTCTGACAACATCGGCTCCGACTGAAAATAACGTTTTGTTCAATACAGTAGATGCCCCGAAGCGTCCAAAGGTTTTACCTGCTGATTTCTATCAGGTTAGAGTTAATGGCGAGAATTTCAGAATTTTTGTTGGGTTGTATGACGACAAACCTTACGAACTTTTTGCTATGCCTTGTGCAAACTGTGAGAAGATACCCAACCATAAGGGTAAGATAACACGTCTTAAAAAACGTATATACAAGTTCGAGTCGGATTATATCACCATTGACAACATTGCGGTAGAACTCGACAAGGATTACGATATTTTCGGCGAGATTGACAAGATTTCGGATATTGTGAATGAGGGTAAGACCCTTAAGAAGAGTGATACTGAGATAGTCAAGGATGCTGTGTACAATATAAAGGAATGGAGTGAAAAAAGAGAGTACAGAAATGTTGCACTCCATATCAGTGGTAACCTTAGGACGGGAATGCGCCTTGAAGACATTATCAAACTTGAAGACAAATGCAATGACAATATTGTTTCCTTCAATAAGGCAGTCTCGAGAGTTCTTTCCAAATACCTGAAAGAAGAGTTCAACGGTGAGAAATGCCCTGAATGTGGTGGAGACCTTGTTGTTGCAGAAGGATGCGTTCACTGTAATAGTTGTGGATGGAGCCGCTGTTCATAACAAATAATATCAATGATAATCTATATGGGACCTTATTTAAGGCCCCATTTTTAATAAAGAATAAATTAGCGGGAAAATGAGAGTACTATTTTTATATTTTGTGATATTTATGAGTATGTAAAATAAGAAAAGCATGGAAATAAATAGTAATGATTTACAACGACTGTATGTTGAAGAGAGGTTGACAATAAAAGAAATTGCTGCTATGTATGATGTATCATACAGTAAGATGCGTAGGACTTTATTGAAAAATGGTATAAACTTACGAGGCAAAGGTGAGATGGATGGAAGAGTATACAAACATGTTGCACATAATAAAATTGTTTTGAGTGAAGAACAGGTTGACAAGTGCAAGGTGTTATATGAAAATAACGTTCCTGTTAATGACATAAGTGTTGAATTAAACATATCAAAGAAAGTAATTATTCGTTATGCCAAGGAATGTGGGTGGAAAAGAACCAAATCGATGATGAGCCGCGAACAGTATGATGACACAAATGACAAGATAATAATTTCAATATACAACGACGGAAAATCAACAACTGATATTGCCAAAGTTTTGAATGTTACACATAGAACAGTAATTAATCACCTGAGGCATAATGGTATTGATAGAAGGAGTATATCAGAGGCACAGTTTTCCTATAACAACAAGGAAATACCTGAAGTTTTGCAAGATTATGAAAAACTGTACAATCTATATGTTGAAGAACGATTATCGAAAAAGGAAATTTCGGAAAAACTTGGTGTATCACCAAATGTTATCAACCGCAAACTGAAAGAATATGGTATAAAGATTCGTGGTTGCAATGAAGCGTTCAAAGGAAGGCATGCCGGTTCTAAACATCCGAATTGGAAAGGAGGAGTAACTAGTTTATATGTGCGCATAAGAGAGATTATTTTCAAACCACAGGTGAGAAGTGTGTTAAAGCGTGATGGTTACAAATGTCAACTTTGCGGAAGTACCAAAAATCTCCAAGTGCATCATATCCGTCATTTTTCCGAGATTTTCTATGAAATTCTGTCAGAACATCCTGAGTTGAATATAAACAGGGACAAGGAGGAACTTGTTGGTATCATTTCCAATGACCAACGCATGTTGGATGAGGATAACCTTATCACTTATTGTCGAGACTGTCATTTGTTTGAGGTACACGGATATCAGAGAACAGACCGTAGTGGATGGTAGAAAAATAAAATTTAACAACAAAGAAAGACGTGAAACTTCCGCTTTTTATAAATCATGATTTAGGAAACCCACTCTATTGTGACATCCTTAACGAGGATTTGAACGAGGGGTTAATAAAAACATATCCTCCTGAGGTTGTACTCAGGCATCTCAAAGATTTGTTTAACTTCACCGATGAACAGATAATGTTAGTTGATTCAGCAACCAAGAGAGGCGGGGATGCGAGTAAAAGAATAGTCGTAAAAGTTGAAAAAAAGACGAGGAAAAAATAGAGAGTGTTAAACATGCTGCCAATTTGTGTGGCTATATATTGAATTTGGAGTGGAATACAGACGAAGGTGTCAATATGGTATTTATTCCAAAGTATTCAGGCGATGTGACTGATATTGTGAAAAAAAATTGGTTCTTTAATACATATAACACCGATATACAACAAGGAGAATATTCTTAAAAATGGATTGTCTCCCAAAATAAAGAATACAATGTTCATGCACGACGGCAGGGTATATTTTTTTCCGAACGATAGTCGTCTGAACAGTGAAATATACTTCCAAATGCAGGATTTTGAGAAACATTTGAAGAATAAGTCCAATAATGGATGGTGGACGGCTTTTATAATTTCAGTAGATAGATTGAAAGATATAACTTTCTTTTACGACACATCTTATCGAAATGGCATTTATACTTATGATAACATACCACCGTCTGCAATTACAGGGCACGGTGATGTGGATTTGAATAAAGATATACTTGGAGTTAAAGAATATTGAAAATATAGTACTATAGATATTTGCTTTAGGTTTTCCATTAAACTATATTTATTGTATATACAATGGAAAAATGGCAAAAATACAAAAATATGGCATAAAGTTTCCGATTACGATAAAGGGTGACGACAAATCTCTCCTTGATGTCAGTTATTCGGAGGCTGAAAGCATTAATTCAGAATTGATACATGTTCTTTTTACCCCCAAAGGGCAACGTCTCAGAAACCCGAATTTCGGCACAAATCTGATTCAATTCATTTTCAACCCCAATGATTCACAGAACTATGCTGACATAGTTTCAGAATGTAAGGAAGCAATAAAGACTTTTATACCGTCCTGCAAATTGAATAATATAGAAATATATGAGTCTGAGGATGGTCTCGGACTTTACGCTAACATATACTATTCAGTTTGGGAAAACGGGGTGACTTCATCATATAATACAGTTATCAAATTATAAGACATGGCAGAAAACAGGATACAGTACACAACAAGGAACTATCAGGATATAAAGAACAGCCTGACCGAGATAACAAGAAGATATTATCCAAGTCTTTTCAATTCCCTCAGCGACGCTTCAATCGGTGAATGGATGATTGACATTAATTCGGATATATATGATACCCTGATGTACAATATCGACAGGGCTTATCAGGAAACTGCGGTTGAATCTGCAAACAGCAGGGAAAGCCTTATAAATATGGCACGTACTCTCGGCGTAAGGATACCTGGACCGAAAAGTGCTATTGTGGAGGTTGAAATCTCCTGTATCTTGCCACTTAATACAAGTGCTGTTGAAGGCAGTCCCAATGACCTTGCGATTGCTGATGAAAGTTATGCCCCGTATATCAAGAGGGGAAGTCTGTTTAGTGACGGAAGCAACACGTTTGAACTGATGGAAGATGTGGATTTCAAGAAACAGTTTGACATGAACGGTATGTCAAACAGAAAAATGATACCACGCAAAAACGCCAATGGTCAGATAATCGGCTACAAATACAAGAAATTGGCGATAGCGGCTGCGGGACAGAGCAAAATCTTCAAGAGATTTGTCTCAGGTGGTGACCTTGAACCGTTTATGAAACTAACACTTCAGGACAACAGCATACTTGGTGTTGAGAGTATCATATTAAAAGAAGGCAGGTTGCTTGATACTAACCCTGCCATTTCGGAGTTTTATGTTGACAAGGAGAGCTATGAAGACCGTGAAGGAAGACCAACCATGCGATTTTTCGAGGTTGACAATCTCATCGACCAGTACAGGTTTGGTTACGAAGAACAGTTCTGTGAAAGAAATGACGGCGGTCCTGACTATTACAACCCTGTATGGGAGGCAATTGACATATTGGAGACCGAGGATGGCAATATACCGTTGCGAATGGCGGTTCGTGGCAAATGGAAACGCTTGAAAAATAAGTTTATCACTGAATACACCGAGAAGGGTATGCTTAACATTATATTCGGTAGCGGTCTGAGAAACATGTACGGTTGTATTCCTGATAATGCTTCCGAATACACCAAATACCGTATGTCAAGGATGGCGGCGAACGATTATATGGGTGTATTGCCCGAACCTAACACCACAATGTTCATATTATATAGAGTTGGTGGCGGCGACATGACAAACATCGGTGCAAACACATTAACAAATATCATTTCTCTTGCCTGCACCATAAACGGTAACTGTAATGACCCTGAAGATAATAGAAAAAAACAGTCTGTCAGGAGTTCAATAGAGGTAACAAACCCGACTCAGTCCTATGGCGGAAAAGATGCTCCGACCAATGACGAGATAAGGTATATGATGAGGTTTATCTCAGGCGAACAGAACCGTTGCGTCACACTTAACGACTACTATTCACGTCTGATGCAGTTGCCCGCCAAATACGGCACACCTTTCAGATGTGGTGTCGTTGAAGAGAACAACAAGGTTATCATTTATACTCTCGGTCTTGACTATAACGGATGGCTGACAAGTCTTCTGTCTGAAACGGTTGCTGAAAACATAAAGGAATATCTGTCGAATTATAGGATGATAAACGATTATGTGGAGATTCGTTCGGGTAGGATTATCAATCTATCGTTTGAGGCTGACGTATATATTGACAAAAGTTACGACAAAAGTGAGGTCAGCAAGAGGATAATCGAACTTATCCGTGACTATATGGACATAAGGAAATGGCAGATGGGACAGGATATTTTCATCGGTGACCTCGAAAAGGAAATTTCCAAACTCGACGGCGTGGTCAACCTTATTGATTTAAGGTGCTATAACAAGGTGGGTGACGGTTATTCTGATACAAAAATAACCCAACAGTTGGTTGAGAATACTGATGTTGTTACTGACAATAATGAGATTGATTTGAGGGCAAGCGAAAAAACGCTGTTTGCGGATACAGGAACGATGTTTGAAATCAAGTACCCTGGGGATGTGGTTATAAATGTACGTGAAAGATAAATAATCAAGGGGCTTGCAAAAACCCCTTTTTTTTTGTATATTTAAGTTATAAAAAGAATACACAATGGGATGTAAATGTAAAGAGAAGGCTGTTGCCGCAGAGAAGTATTCCGATGATAAACATGTACTTGAGAAAATAGAGGGGTTAAAGAGAATCCCAATGGTTATAGGCCGTATAGTCATTGGAATTTTAGTCAGTGGAATACTTATAGTTAGTCTGCCTTTCTTGGTTTTGTTTGTTGTTTTCAACACAGCCATGGGCAGAACCACACAGATAAACTTAAAGAGATTTTTTAACAAGAAGAAATGAAAAACGAAAACAATTCATACAGGGTAAGAACGGGTGTCGGCATCGACGCACCGAGCCATATTGACGTAAAACTTGACCAGACTTTTGAATTTCTCAATATTCTATCGCTTAAAATAGGTCAGAAGAATTTATATAAGATGCCCGCGTCCAATTACGGTATCATATGTGGTCGTGTGCTTGCCAATAAGACATTCGGTATTCCCAATGCAAGGGTTTCGGTTTTCATTCCCTCGGAAAACAGTGTATTTGATGTCAAGGACAATATATTGTACAACTATTCCACAGTCAACAGTTCAAACATGGACGGTATAAGGTACAACCTGCTGCCTTCATCATCCAACAACGACTGCCATCAGACCGTCGGTTCAATGTATGAGAAGGAGTTTGTGCTTGACAACAATGACGTAATCAAGATATTCGACAAATATTACACATACACAACAAGGACGAACAATGCGGGTGACTATATGATTTACGGTATTCCCGTTGGTCGCCAAATGCTGCACGTTGATGTCGACCTTTCCGACATAGGCGAACTCTCAATACGTCCCTATGATATGATATATAAGGGATACAATGTGAATCAGTTTGAAAGTCCCAACAAGTTCAGGAGGGATAAGAACCTCAACCGCCTTCCTCAGATTTTCACCCAAGACAAGGGTGTGTATGTCTATCCGTTTTGGGGCGACACGTCTGACGACGACACAAACGCCTCAATAACAAGATGTGACATTGAGATTGACTATAAGTTCGAACCTACCTGTGTATTCATGGGTAGCATTATAAGTGACACGGGCAGCGCAAGCATATCACACAAGTGTGTCCCCGACGATAAGGTTGGCAAGATGTCTGAACTTATCACAGGTGAGGGCAGGATTGAGATGATAAGGAAAACCTTCGACGGAAAGGTTGAGGAATTTTCCGTTATGGGAAACAGACTTATAGACGGCAACGGTGTTTGGTGCTATCAGATACCGATGAACCTTGACTATGTTAGAACTGACGAGTTTGGTAATATAGTACCTACCGACAACCCCGACACGGGTATTCCGACGAGGGCAAGGGTGCGTTTCAGAATTTCAATGGATGAACCTGGTACTGATGACACTGCAAGGAAACGTGCAAGGTTCCTTGTACCGAACAATCCGAGAATAGATGGGAAGGACAATGGGATATACCCCGAGTTCAATAAATCGGAAAAGCATGAACCTGACTATGAGTTTGGCAGTAGGACCAAGGAGGAGAGTTACAGGGATTTGTTTTGGAATAATGTATATACTGTAAAGAGTTACATACCGAGACTGCAGAAAAAGAGAAGCCCCGCAAGCAGAAAGTTTACAGGTTTTAAGATGATTAATCACTTTGGTGACAACAATCCGTTACCGTATAACAACCTTCACATTAGAATGGGGTTTGTTTACAGGTTTCTTTGCAGCCTTCTGACAATGTTCATTGTGCTTGTTGCATCGTTGAATACGGTTATTGCAACCATTGGCTACATTTTATTGGGATTGGCATATTCGTTAGATGTGTTGGGGTATATATTTGGAGTGGTTTTGTCACCGCTTATATGGCTCATCCGTGTTTTTAAGGGGGAAGAAGTAGATGACGTTAGCGATTTAAATATTTTTAGTAAACTAACATGCCCAATATACGGTGCAATACCAAAGATGTTCATTCAGATAAGTAATTTATGTGAAGAAGATACGATGGTTTTTGTACCGGGTGCAGGTGCATGGCTTAGGGGTTGTATAACGGCTGCATGTAAAATGAGAAAGGCTAATCATTGTGTTAATAATCAACAAGTGACAATTAGCAGCCGTGATAGTGAAGATTTAATACCCCAAGAAATATCAATCAATGAAGATGGTGATGTTGATAAGAATGAAAAAGAAAAGGCGGACCTTTGTGAACTTGGAGAAAGTCAATGGACTACCGAAATCGACAGCCTTTTGAATTGTGTGCAGAATGAGTTGGTGCAAGATAATGACGTAACATCGTTCAATTTCCAAGACGATTGGATTAATGGAGTCCTTTATGCGCCGTTATGGTATAGAAAAATCAGACCGAAACGAAAAGTGTTTTTTGGGTTGATTCAAATTGGCGGTAGTGATGTATGGTGTGATAGTGAAAGTCGTGCAAGCAAACCGAGCCGACAAAGTTTTAAACTTTATAACACCTGTACACAGAAAAGGGATTTGGATACACAATACAAAATACAGCCATTGGACAAAGATACTAAAAAGTCAGTTGACTCACAGTGTTCAAATAACAAATGCCATCGTCAAAAAACGTATTTCAGGGTCAATAAAGGTGTTATTGTGAGAAAAGAAACCAAACTTGGTGAATTTGTATATTATTACCGTTCAGTTGAGTATGATGAAAAAATAAACATATCCCAAATAAATAATGAGGCAGGTGACGTTAAGTTACTTTTTGCAACCGATATTGTTCTTTTGGGTAATTTAAGAGAGTGTAACTCGTTGGGTATACCTCAGTTTTTCAAACATCTTGAAAGTACCACATACAAAATGCCGCCTGATTTGGTATCGGTGGACTATGAAGGGAAAGATGAAGACAACCCTGACTTAGATAGTGAGAATGAATATACTGGTACTGCACAGGATTGGCATACTGAGTTTACGGGTGCTGATTGGGGTAATTCAGGTGTTGACCAAAACTACAACAAAGAAAACAGTCGCTATCAAGAGCGTGGTGACGGTATAAAAGATGGTGATAATAAGGAACATGATAATGGCGGATTGTTCTATGGGATAAATTGTGCCCGTGAGTATGTCAAGCCCAAATCGTGCATTAATCTTAGTAGAATATGTGAATTTGGTGTAAGTCTTGACCAATCAATACTTTTCATGTCAAGTGAAAACAATGAAGGTACACAAATGCCACCTGATGGATTTATGTCATACGATGAGATATACAACATGGATGCTAGGTCAATGTTTGCCACAATGAACAGCAACGCCTTGAGAACTGTGGTAAATCCACAAACAGGATTCCCTGTATATCGTTTCAATACATTATACACTGATAATTTCGACGGTAGTTTACAAAACCTAATGTCCGACATTCCACAGGTAAATGACGGGAATATTCCAATTTTATACCACAATAACAATTTTCTTGAAGTATCAAGCGAAGCGTATTTGAGATTCAGGTATGGTTTTTTACCCAATACCAATGATTTTGGGGTGACTTTTTATCAAACCAACGATGAATATCGCTTTCCAAGATATGAAAACTCATTCTATTTCTATTTCGGATTGAAAGAGGGAAAAACCGCCATTGACAAGTTCAGAAGTACATACTATGCTGAATGTTCCAATGAAAGTGATTCCGAATCGGTTTTAAGGATAAATTATCAACCAAACTCGTGGTGTGCAAATGAAAGTGACAACAAGGATGATTTGGATGGGTATGTCAATTTAGACCTCAGCGACCTGACACTTCCAATAACGCTTTCAATTAAAGATGAACTCACAAACGAGGAAATTGCTAATATAACACTGAGGAATAAAGGGTATAAGTTCTATATTGGTCAATCAAATCCAGAAGCTGTTAATGGTGGGTATTATTGTTTAAACAATGAGTTTCCAAATGGTTGGAATGGTTTGAGAAACGGTGTATATACCATTTATATTACCGACGGTGAAGACAACCAACAGCAGGAGACAATCAATTTCCAAGCACCGAAACTTGACTGTGACTTATCTGTTACTAATTTTGTTGGAGATGTGGATGTTATAGGAGATATGATAAACCTTTCGCAACCTCCATACTGCGATATTCTTGAAAGCAGTGCAATATCTACCAATAACACATTGGAAAGAATGATTGGTGGATATATCACCATTGAAAGTATAAACAACAGTACCAATCCCGACTATGAGATAGAAATCAAAAAAGACGGTGCTGACGAAAATGAACCGTGTTCAAGGGTTGTATATCACACTGTTGACAATAGTATAACCCCCCCAAACGCATTTAAGAATCCAACTTCTTCAACACCCTCATTACCAAGGATAATCGGTGTTAGTGAACCAAACCGTTACTATATTGTAACCATTAGAGAGAAATGTGGAGATACATATCTTCATACCAATGAATTCTCCCAAAAGGTATATGTTGCCGCTGAAACAGAGTTCAAGATGTATGTGAATGATGTGGATTATGATTTGATACAGAATTTTGACACGGGATATAGAGATGACGAACATGGCGGTGATATATTGGACAATGGTAACATAAGTCTTGTTGAAGGATGGCTTGATTTTGCAAGCGGAATGGGACCGTTGCATGAATTGGAACTTCCATTGGCAAGTTTGCCGAGTACTGTTTCGGATTTGAAGAACCCGTCAGCCGATTGCAAATATACACTTACCGATGAGTATTACTTTGACGAGGCGGAGTTTTTTGAAGACAATCTTACTCTCTATGACAGTGCGGAAGATTTTCAGACAAGCCCCGACCCGTTTGGACGGGTGGTGAATACAGCAAATCCGTTGGGGTATGATTACTATGAAAGAGGGAATTTAAATCCTTTGATTGGGTTTAATATAGATTATTATTATAATGGGGTAAATGATGAAGGAAAACAACTTGTCTTGGATGCGTTGAATGAGGTAATTGCAAAACGTTTGGAACTGCTTGGGTTGATGAGAAAGGCGTTCTACCTGACCAACGACAACGGTTCGAAGGATTTGACAGTGACAGCCAACAAAACACCGTTTAATACATTGATGTATTATGTTGAGGACATTGACGACCCCGATGATAATGTGGCTTATGGTGAATATGAGGATTTGGATATAGAAAACCATGAGGATAATACCAAAAACAGCATTTCAATACCTACGATAGAATATGATTACACAAATGATTGTATAGTGTTTCGTATAATCTGTAATAACCAACATAAAAGACCTTATTATGTTGGTGTGAGAAGTCAAAGGAATGTAACAGTACCCAATTTGCTTGGGATTAACAGTAACGGTGGTTTTACACCTGGTGCGAACATGCCACCTTTACACAGCGTAGACATGATGCACATGTTCGGTATACATATTATTGACAAGATACCAACGTTTGCGGGTATTGTGTGGCAACCAATGGTTGAATACCCGATTTACGGTGCAACCACACAGGGATATCAAGGTGCATATATGACAATGGACGGATTGATAGCGGGGCACCTTTATAATATGTTCTCAACATCCAATAACAGAAACTCCGCTGAGTTTGTGACACAGCAGTTGGGTAATGAAGACGTTGAATTTTATACCGTAACCGTAAGGACCGAAGATGGTGTAACCCCTGACGAGTACCATATTCCAACCACACGCTATATCTATAATGAGAGGGAGTATAGCAATAACCAAGTTAACGACCTGTACAACCAATATTTGAATTATTCCATTGGTGAGACCACAACCACCCCTGCAGACCCGTGGAGACAACAGTATATGTCAGTGAGAAGTAATTCCAACACATTATATATAAGGGATGTTGATGACACGTTCTTCACCTTTCCTGTCAATATTTTGAATGGCCGCAAGCCTGGTTTTGACGAGGATACGGTGATAGAACAGAATGACGCCACTTATTTAAAAGGTCGTTTACCTGAAAGCATTGGCGGTTATGAAATGATATGGTATGTAAGAACCGAGGACAATCCAATCTATGGCAAATTTATGAATAACTCAAATATTACACCGTCTATCATGGATTGGGACGCTCAATTTTGGGATACAGGAACTATAAACATCTCAAAGTGTTATTTCATCGGTTTATCGAATGATAGCAATCAAACATATAGAGTGGTAACCCCGACCTATGAGGTTGTGCCGATTGATGTACAATGCAGTGAGAATAGTAACAGTAAATTGCAGATTACGATAAATAACATATCCAATAATTGCTATTATTTGCGGTATTACAACTTCAACGTTTATGCAGAGGCACAAAAAATCACATCACAAGATGTTGCGCCTGGTACACAGACTATTGATACCGAATATTCTTGGAGTGATTATCAAACCAACAACCCGACATTGTATATAAAGGATGTTACAGGAATAAGAAGAAAATTGAATCTAACAACATAATGCCGAACATACTTTCAAATAGTAAGAATTCAATATATTCTGTTGACAAAGAATCCAAAATCAATGTGGATTTGGAACAGACAGGTAAAATACTGCCCTTGACCGACATCAAGGCGGTTGTAGACCAATATGAGATATACAAGGAAGAATCCGCCAAGTGTAACAACTATCGGGTCACGTTGACAATCAAACCATATTGTACAAACGTTCTTTTTAATCCGTGTACTGAGATTATATTCAATGAAGGGGCGTATGATATTGGAGATGCAGACAAACCTCAGATACAGGTTATAACCGATAATGGAACAGCCTCTGTGCGTTCCGAGTTTGAAGATAAAGTTTATGGTTTGGAAAGTGGTCTTACACGTCACTATATGGTGGAAAACACCGAATATTCAAGTGACAAGATAAGTGGCGACGGATATACGTACCATCCTGGCTATGATATATTTGGTAATCATCTTCTAAGAAACCTTTCATTCAGGACCGTGATTCCTTCTAATAATAAAAATCCTGACCGCGACTCTAAAATGGAACCAATCCCCCTGAGAGAGGTATTTAACACAATAGAGGATTATATGAGAGAACAGGATGGGGATGAAATTAAAGCATATGGCCGCTTTACCCCTGACGATGAGTCAAAAGATTGGAAGCATCTTTATGATTTAACAAATACTCTTTCATTTGAAAAGGGAGAATCTACAGAAGCAAACCTGACATCGGAAGACGGTTGGTTCGGGTTTGTCAACAATTCATCAATGGAGGTGAAAAAATGGGATAAACACTCAGGTAAGCCTGATACAGACCCACAAAACAACACATTCAGTCATGTTATAAACAACAAGGGAAACTGTGAGTTTATTGACATGTATCCCGACAGGAGTCTGTTCTCCTTTGTACCAAAAGTCAACAAGTTCAAACATAGATTGGAGAAGAATTGGGATGTATTTTTGACATATCCTTACGAAAACTTCTACGGTCATGAACTTGTGGAGAAAAATGGTACAAATTCCCTTGCAACATTAAATGTTATCTATAAAAACCTTAGAAGTGGGGGTTACGGCGTTGAGTTCAGGACATATTGCAAACATAATCTCTCATCAAATGATGAAATAACTATATTTTACACTTGGGGTAATGATAATTTCACTGTAGGTGAGGACACTTACAGGGTTTCATATGTTGGTGACATGGAGAACAATAAAAAAGACTATTATTTCGCCATAGACGGTATAGGTTTGATAAACGATGTGTTCGGTGACAGAATATTGGATGAGTTTTATGAGGAAACAACACCGTCAGCCAACTACACCGTATTCAACCATAAGGTGGGTGTGATACCAAACCCCGCCAATACAGAACCCGAGGTAATAAGACTTTATTTATATCAAGTTATTTCAAACAATAGTTTGACATGGGATAGCAGCAATACTTTTGACTTGCTGCCTGCCGATGTGGAACACGGTCCTGTGAACTGCAGGGTGAGAATGAGGGATGAAAACGGTGACTATGTGTTCAACTATTATGTGTATGATGGCAATGATTATATATTACAAGATGACACGTTTAACCCTGACAACTATGAGTTTGGGGAGGGAAATACGTTTGACAGCAAACCTTATGGTTATGTTCAAAACGATGTGATACGTGTTTTCAGGTTTGTGATGTACGAAAAGGTGGAAAAATGGTACATTCAGAAGAACGAAGATGGGATTCCGTTGGATGTCAATGAGATAATCAACAGTAAACTGCAGGAAGGCGTTGAAATAAGGTTTGCCAAGTGTGTCAATGGTCATAATTGCGAGTATTATATCAGGAAATTCAAGAAGATACCGAACCTGAAATACAAGGTTGAGGATTTGACTGACGAGGTGGCGACAAACAAGGTGCGTTTCGATGAATATGTGGAAAACAACGCATTTAAAAACAATACAATGCGTGATTTCATGAACGAAACTTATCAGTTGGCGTTCTCCAAGACCATATACAATGATGATGTGACACAGATACAGTTCACCGATACATTGTTTTTGGATAAAATCAGGGACAATCTCGGCAGACCGCTTACCGATATATATGCAACCATTGTGAAGAAAAATGTTGGCTACAAACATTGGTATGATAAAACAACCCCAATATATTCAGATTTAAGTGAAAATGACAGGGTTGAGTTTTCACATTGTTTCGGAAAAGTGACAAGCGGTTTGGAGATGAACAGTGAAAAGGGTGATATAGCAAACAATGAAATATTAAAGAGTAGAAGCGAATTTTCTGATGCAACCACCTTGAATAACAACAGTGAAAATTTCACCAAATCTTTGGAAGAATGGGGTGGCATACATATGGAGGAAGATGGTTCTTCTGACGGTATCTATGAGAACGATTATGTGTTTTTCGGCGACGTGGTTGAATACAATCCAATGCAGGCAATGGAAACTGTGTTGTCTGATGTGCAGATGAGATTCAATACACAGATGAGGGAACATTTTGAGGATTTGAAGGATTATTATCAAATATTTGATAAGGAAATAGTTCAGGATGACTTTAAGCAAGGTGTAGGAAACAATGGGTTTGAAACCAAAACCATTATTGGTGATAATGATTATGAAAAAAATGAAAACAGGAATGAGGGATACTACTATAAGGCACATTATCAGATACCTGTAAGACAACTGTCAGGAACGTTGCGGCAAAGTTCACATTTTGGTGTATTACTGAAGAAAGCATATCCAATCCAAGCCGACGGACTTTTCATAAAGGTGGAGACATTGAACAAACATGGTTATGGCGGTGGCAGAACAATTTATATTTGTGATGACAAGACAGGTATATGGTACAAGAGTTCGATAGTCTATGTTGACAGTGCTACTTCCTTTGTCATCAACCCAGTCCCGAAAGACGTTGAGATATATGAAGGTAAACCTTACATGAATTGGATAGAGACATGTGAACTGCTTAACAACAAAAAACTCTGTCTCAGGGTACACAATCCAAATATTCCTGATTATGCGAAGAATGCTTCGGTAAACATGTTCTTATGGAGGGATATAATTCCTGCAGTGGAAAGTGACAATGAGGAGTTGTCCACCTATCCGTATGCAAACAACGCTTTGTACATAGACAAATGTATCAATTTCTTCCTTAAGAGACAAGACCCTGACAAGATGAACGGGTTGTATTATGATGGAAAATTCGCTGACGTGGAGGGTAAAATTGAGAAAGAATCTAATTATGTATATATACCTGAGGCTGAAAATATATGCTGAGATATGAGATAAATACAAAGGATGTAGAACCGAAGACGGTTCAGTTGGAGATAGAAAGTTACAACATCGAGGACAGTTTTGAGAAAGAGGACTATCTTGATGTAACCTGTTATTATTCCAACAATATCAACCTGACCAAAGACACGGTTCTTCATATTTCATCCGAATACAATGCCGAACTCACGTTAACGAATGAGGATGTGACAATGTATGACGATTTTGACGTGCCGATAAAATATCTCAACAAGGAGTTCCGTTATTTTGTATTTGAACATTACAAGTGGTATAGTCTCTCTTTGGTTGGTGTCAATATTGTTCTTCAAGGGAATGTTCCGTATCTCGAGTTCAGTTTTGACAGGTATCACTATTTCACAAGTTATGCTGACATTACTTTTTATGCCGAGTTCTATAATGGTACGGAACTTATACAGAAAACATTTGAGAATTGCATTTTTGAGGATGAATATACCTTGTTGTGGAAATACAATGCCGACAGTCCCGATATAGACTTGTTTATGTGTGCGGTTTTCCATAATGACACCTATGAGTTTTCGGGGTATGAGGTTGAAAATGAGGGGGAATATGTGGAATATGAGGAAGTTCCTGTTCAGGTTTGTTTTTCCGACGATGTTTTGATAAAGGTCAGGGAAGAAAACGGCTGTGACGGTGAATGGAGGTATGCTTATTACGAAAAAACGTGTAACGACGGTGATATTAACGGATTGAACGTGTATCGTGACGACTTCAGACTTGAAAATTTCCTGATATATTTTGACTCGGGCAGCATAACCATTCCGCTTCCCATATCCCAAATGTTTGACACGAGGGTTGAACAGGAGGGAAACATAAAAGAACATTTCATATATGATGAGATAAGAAACTCAATAAACGGTTTCATAGAGATGGAGAAATTTGTATACCACCCCGCTTTCAAGGTGGATAAGGAGACTCCAACATTTGAAGACATATATAAAATCAAGTTCAATCTCCATTTCAGGAAACACAATGGTGACAATTGGACTGTTGATGACAGTGCCGCTTGGAATGGCGTGTACGATAATTTCAGTGGATTTTATGACGATGTGACAAATGATGTAGACCATCCATTTTTCTCTTATAATGAGCATGGTGGCAATGAACAGGACAAAAGTAAACAGTCTGACTTGGTAAGTTATCTCGGTTTCACCAATGCCGATATAAAGTATCAGAAAAACAAGGTAAAAAAGTCGTTTTTGAGACTGTCATATTACGATTCACCGAATCCGATAAAGCAAAACCTGTTGGCGTATGCGACAATTTTTATGGATACAGGCAAACTTTTCGAAAAGTACATGACGAATGTAAGTGACGGTAACTATATCACAAGTTGCAATGCGGACGAAGGGTGCGGGATAGACAGTTTTGTCGGTGTCAAGGTGAACACGGAGAGGGTTTATGGAATTGAAGATATACCCCCATCAACAAATGAGGAAATCGAGAAACACCGTCTGTCAACACAGTTCAGTGTAGAAGATACCTTTTCATCAAAGGCTTCAAGTGAGGGTTTCAATCTTTATTTATGGGCAGACAACGACAACGGTACCATCCCTTCGGACATTTATCTTAAAGTTGAATTTAACCATGCGGGCTATGGCAGAACAATACCGTTTATGATGCCCTACAAGGATATGGCTGAGGAGTATGAAGACAAGGGCATCAAATCTTTCGAGGACATACGCAAGGATTGGAGTGGTGAGGATTTTGAACATGGTCATTACAAGGGGTATACAATGAAAAAGTATCAAAAATACTCTTATATACATTTCAAATACTGCTATGACAAGGAAAAGGAGAAACGTGTATACTATTTAGACCCTGAAACTTATGGGGATGATGCAATCTACAACAAGGGACTGAATGAAGACGCTTCACCAAACGAATTGGAAATTAACCTTTATGAAGCCAAGGTTAATTTATTGAATAACAACGATTATAATACAAACGAATAATATGAGGCATTTGAAGTTTGAAACAAGGCGTGAAGATTTAATATCGAGGATACCGGGTTTGTTCGCCTACATTCTTTTCAATGAAGACGGCACAATAACCCTGCACCCCGCTTCTGATTCGTTTGATGGTTGTTATGGAAAGGTGATTGAAAACATTAATTTACCGTGTGGTGTCAATTTATGCACATACGTTTCAATACCCGAGGAAATAGCACCCACCGTTTACCAATGGGATGAGAACAACACGTTCGAGAGTGACGTGGTTGTGGAAGACCAATACGATATAGTTGAAAGCAAATACATACGTCAAGTCAAAAACAGATATTATCAGGAAACCGAGTATGACGAGGAAATTGAGTATGAATATATGGAAGATGTTCCTGAAGATGTGCATAAAGACGACCCGTTATACATAGAAGTACCTAAAAAGGACAAAGTTGGTGAATATATTCTTGATTGTTACGGCAATTACATATATGACTATTATCAAAAGGTCACCACATACAACTATTTCATGAAAGACTGTATGTTGAAAGAGGGTGGGACCTACACATACCGTACCTTAATAACTCTTTATTACAGATATAAGGATGTTCTTGGTTCCGACCATCCGTTCATAATGTTCATGGATAAGGGTATTGGAAAAGAATACACTGACAAACATAGGTTAGGATTGGATAATGAGGAAAAATATCCTGCCGTACCCGATTATATCTATCTCGGACAGGTGAGACAGGTACTTGAAACTTATCATAACTATCAGAAACTGAACAACTACTATATTACCCATTATCTCAACATGGGTCAGGAAAACAATTCCTTGAAACGTAAATCGAATGAATATGAACTGATGGGTGGTGATAAATTCACACGTTATTTAGAGAAATTGGTTGAAAAGAGTGACAGGATTGCTAATGAATATCTGTGTTATTCGAACAACCGTGCATTTGACCTGTCGGTTGACTACTCTATCCCACTTTTCCAATCCCATAACGACTTGGGGTATCTGTCGTGTTATGTTAACGAGTTTGTTGCAGGCAACCAATACTATCATGGCGAATTGGTTACCTATAACGGCAGGACATACATCTGTATCCTTAACAGGTATGTTGAAGGCGGCAATAATTACGAATATGTAAAATGTAACAACAAATTCTATCGTTTGTTCAATAACACATATATTTTGTTTGATGTCGGTTATCCGAATCTTGCTGACATAGAGCAGATGAGTGGCACGGAAGGAATATACGACCACAGGTATATGGATTATGACTATGTTTCTATTGGCGGTCTTTACTACAAGTGGAACGGTGCCATATATGATATTGTTAATGTAGTCGAATACACGACAGGTAAATGGAATAACGAGTTGGAACTAAATGAATTTGATTCACAGCATTTGGTACTTTTGTCTGAATATGCCAACGGTGAAAGCCAATGGTATTCGCAGGATAACACATACGGTAACAAATTTAAGATTTTTGTCGATGTTCAATCCATACCCGTTGAGTTTGTGCACAAATATATAAGGAAGAACGGAATTTTCTATATATGGGATGAGAGTCAGAACTGCTACATTCCTGATGAAAACTTTTGTGAAAGATACACAATAAGCGGTATCGCTGACAGTCAGTTATCGTCTTTGAGGGTGTATGAGAACTATGTTGATGGTTCCAACGTGTATGAGGAACCGAGTGACGGTGAAGATTGGCTATATTACTATAAAATAGGCAACACTGCGGCAGTAAGACTGTTGACCGACGAGCACAACAATATAAGGCGCACAACGGATGTGCCGTTGGCTGCAGGAGATTATGCCATGGATTTGATGGCTTACGGAACCTATCTTATGGACATTACCTGTGACATAACCAATAAGAAACTCACATTCACATATGTGGTTAACGGTCATTTGAAGGCAAAGGTTGCCCAAGACAGTCCATTTGTCGATGAAGACGGAAACACGATTTACCATTATGAGGATTTTGAGTTTGACTCTGAAGACACTCACGGAGTAGTATATACCGAAACCTATGATTATGACGACCTTGATATAGATACATTATATTTTAACCACACAATGGTTGACGGTGTGATGGTCAGTGATTTTAACCTTTATGTCAGTGGAAGAACCAACTTGATAGAAAACTATATGGTCAAGTATGGGTATAAGAAGTTCGTTTTCAAGACAAGCCCGCTTGTAGCAACAGCATCCTACTTCGACAATGATTTTGAATATAACTTTATATCGGGTCATTATACAGAAACCATTGAGAATGACCTCGATTATGTTTACTCACCGTTGTTCAAGAAGGATTATTTTGTGGGGTATTCGTATGAACCAACAGTGGAAAGCGACGTGCAGATTTCAAGGGGCAATGCAGGTGCGTTTGAACGCCATATCAAGTTATCTGAAGTCAAGACATTCGAAGATTTGAGTGACTATCCTTTTTTTATTTTGACTGAAGCATAGACATTGTATTCAAAAACAGAAAAAGTTATATTTATCTATAAGATAATACGACTTTCAATGGCAAATAATACATATGGTATAGTAAGGGCGGCTTTGGTGACGCCAGACGATGTTGAGATTTTCTATTCGTACAGACCAACAAGAAACAGTGAAGACGATTCTTTCAAGGATTGGCGAAAGATTGAGGATGTTTCATCCATTTTCTCCAATAGCAAGTTGGAGAATTCGGAAGTGGCGGATTTACGCCTTCCTGGTATGTATAACCTAAACCTCCCCGTATCCCTTTTTGGAAAAAGCGGGTATTATACCATATATATCCGCCCCAAGGAGTATATGTTCACAATAAAGGATGTAGGCTCATTGGCAGCATTTCCTGAAATCAGGGGTATTGTCCTTGACATGAACGAAATCGTTGAGAACAGGGGTATTTTTGCTGATGATAACCTTGTGGGTTACAGGGTTGAATATTTCAACTATGAAAGTTCGGGGCTTATGCGTCAGGATTATTACCGTATTGTGACAAGCAACAATTTCTGTGAACCCGTCTCACAAAACCTCACAACCGCAAACACTAACTCAAACGGCTACAGGTACAATACAAGCGGCACACTGTGCTTTATAACGCTCACCCCTTCAACAAGCCCTTCGTTTAAACCGAATGCAACACCTTATATCGGTGTACCGAACCAAAGGATTCTTTTAATAAACACAAAGTTCGACCCTGTGGCAATTGAGGTGAATATGGTTGACCATGACATTGAGACGCTGAGTTACATGATTGAGGGTGAACAGGTCAGAAACCTTGACAACGGCAGGCTTACCCATTATAACTTTGACGGTGAGATATACAAGCAGTTCGAGTTCAGCACTGTTAAGGATAACTATACACAACGTTCTGTTGCCGAGGTTAAACAGGATGTCAGTGACGCTGTGGACAACAGCCTTGATTTAAATACCCTTAAAAACGTCTAATAGCCATTATGCCTAGATACAGCAAAACACATAGTAATTACGTAAAGCAGAAGAAACATCAGGATGTAACCGACGGATATATTTTCTCAAGGGATTGGGTAACGTTTGGAAATCTACACAGGTTGGAGCCTGGTAAGAAACCGTTTTTCGGTGATTCCAATTTCATTTTCACCGACAACAGCACACCTGTATATGAGAAGAAGAGGGGTTATGGAAAATGGGTTGCCCGTTTTGTGTATGATGATGTCAAGGATGCTGTAGGTGACGTAAATGAGGTCAGGGTAAACACAAACAGCAACGACCTGCGTTCATATGCGTATTACGGTTCAATGGTTGACCTGATACGTGTGACGATTGAGGACATTATAATGAATTTCCCTGCAAGGCTGTATTCAATAAACGAAAACCTCTTCCTGATAGATGGCGGTAATGAGTGGGTTGATACAGGTAGAAAGAAACTGTCCAACCAATTTTCAATAGACCTGCACAGTGAGGGGATATTGCTTGAGAATAATGAAAACGAACTGCGTTATCTGAGTGTTTCTTGGGACAAATACAATATTGTCAGGTACGACGGTGACGAAAGACTGTCCGAGGAAAATATAGTTTCATACGACATACTTCCACCTGACGTCGAGGTGTATAACGCTTACAAATACCATGAACAGGGATATAATTTCCTTGTGTATCAGAATCATCTTTTGAAATGGGACAATGGGACACACAGGTATATCGAAATCGAGTATGTGACCGAGTGTCACAACTATTTTGAAAGTTGTGGTGACTATCTTCGTTATGACGGTGTCTTCTACAGGTGGGATGCGGAGAACGGTGAATACGTGAAACTGCATTACTATGAAATCTGCGACGACAACTACCAAAAGATAGCGACCATCAGGATTGCTACCGAGGAAAACGTGTATTTCGTGTATGCGTACCGTATAAACGGCATTGTATATTATGCCTGCGCATATGAAGGTTTCTCAATCGAACCGAAACAGGAACTGATTGAGTCTTACTTCAACAACATTGACGGGTTAGCCAAGAAACTTCTCAGCAGAAACAGGATACCGTTGTACACGGCAAGGCTGTCCACACCATATGAGACCATGAGTGGCATGTACCTGTTCACGGACAGGGATTACACATGGCCTTCAGACGGATACTGCATCGACATTGGAAGCCCGAGTTACCTGTCATATCTCGACAGGCTTATGGACATGGCTGAGAAGTATGACAAGGTGTACAGCGACTGCATATGGCGTTGCATGACACACGAGACCATCAAGAATTTCGATTGGACATACAGACGTGAATACAGTGAGAACGACGCCTTGGAGAATATTGAGGGTGGACAGAGGATGGAGGAACTGCTTCATTTCTACGGTTACGTCTATGATACCGCCAAACGTTATGTTGACGGCATAAAGATGACCAACAAGATTTCCTATGACGGTTACGACAACTGTGCCGATGCTGAGATTTCAGACAAGAACAACGCCAAAGGTTGGGATATTGTGTCAACAATATGGGAACCGTGCTACTACGAGCCGTATGACTGCAGCGGGGTTGAGACGGGAATTGACTATGTTTTCACACCGAAGTGCTTCGAAAGCAAATTTACGTTTGAGAATGACGATTGCCTGTCCGTGGCATATGAAGGAAAAGATATAATATGCATTTCTCCAATTAGGAAGGGTGATGGCAATGAATATGAGATTTATGGGGGTAAACTTCCAATTGTGTGGAATCCTAATTGTGCTACTGATATTGTGTTTGGTTGGATTGAAACACCCGATGGGAAAAGATATGTGACACATTACCGCATAGTAGATAAGAAAACAGGTGATATTATTGCTGAAGGTGATGTCAATGGGGTGGATGTATTCACTTTTGATATGTCAGGAATTCCATCGGGCGACTATGTAGTTTATTTGACGTTTAGTGGCGGTGAGTCTGATTCATGGGTGATTGTTAAACAAGAATCCCAAAAATCCTGTGATGAATGCGATGATATATGGAAAGCAATGACAGAGGTGTGCGAGAAGAATAAGACATTACCTTTGATTATACAGAATAACTGTAATGACAAATACTATAAATTAGGCACGAAAAAATGGGTTGACGAAGAGTATGTAAACGAGTTTCCGATGGCAGGTAACTGTTATGAAATAAACGCTATGATGCCGCACCCGTGTATTTGCGATGAGGTTTCATTCAAAATCGGTTGTGGTGTATTTATGCTTGACTGTAATGGTGTTGGCAAAGATATTGAAACACCAAAAATGTGTGAGACAACCAAATTTGACTATTACAGTGAAACTGACACAATTCTTGTGGCATGGGACAGTTATCACTACACTCCTCCGCAAACATGTAAATTAACACATAATAACGAGGTTGTAATAAACAACATTCCCATAAACACATGGCAGGAAAACAACGATTATTGGGGTAGAATAACACTGAATACCGAATTATTGACTGAAAGTGAGTATGTGATTGAGGTTGAATATAATAGCACTTGCAAATTGTATTTTCAGATTTTCAACGTTGGACCGTTGTCTGTTGTTGTAAGACGTGAAGAATCCTTACAGGATTGTTCGATACATCCTATAGCGGTGGGGTTAAGGCACCAATATGATTCGGAAACAAATACACTGTCGATATGGTTTGAAGAGGGAAGTGTGCATGTTTCAGGCATTAAGTTTGCCATTTTTGATTCAAATGATATTTGTGTCTATCCTACAACCTCTCTTACAAGCGAACCCGTGGTTTTGGAGATGAACGAGTATCCCGACGACGAGTATTACATGGTGTTTTATGAGAAAGAGGGTATGTATAACATTTGCGTCACAATCACAAAGGACAACTATTCACATATAATACCCGACTACTGCATAACAGAAGGCGGAATGACGTTTACACCTTATCCGTGCCTGCCCGCCGAGGCAAACAAACTCGACGACCAATATATCAGTGTCGGATGCGGTCCTGATGCGCTTTACTATGAGAAAAAATGCAACGACCCCTCAAAGGAAATGTTGACATACGACTTCTTTGACGGAAAATGTACCGAAAAGGAAACAAGTTATGTGATAGAGACAGGTGAGTGTGTCGCCTTTGATGAGGATGAAGATGAAATACACTTGATACCTTCATGCAACAGTGTATATGGCAGTGGTTTTTACACATATACCGTAGCTCAAGATTGGGGAAGCGGTATAGGCATAGAATTTAATTATGATTGTGTAAATGGTACAGTAACTTTTAATTTTAATTTGAAAGACCCTAACACCGACCCGTTACCAATATCTTATACCATTGAAACCAAGGATGGAACTACTCTTGTTATGTCAGGTGACATTGAGAACAATCCCGTGACAATCGATTTGTCAAGCCTGCAGGTGGGTGGATATACTATCCGTTTTTGCGGAGATGTTAATTGTAAAAAATATGTTGATATACAGTATCTTGGAAAATATGAAGAGGAATGTCAAGGTTGTCAAGACTATTGGAACAAAATTAAAAAAGAGTGTGGTGGGGACGAAAAAATTCCTTATATCATACAGGATGCCGACAATCCATCCCGTTTCTATAACGTAGATAACAGTGAATGGGGTAATGAAAAGTTTGTTTTTGATTTTTGGAACGGTGGCAGTGGTATTTACGTTGGGAAGGAAGATTTGTTCGGTGATGGGTGTACAAAGAACGTTGTTGTGAAACTTGACTGTGGCGGTTGCTTCGAGATTGTCAATTGTACCGCAATAGGTGTTGATGACCCTGACGAAATAAATGAAATGTGTAAAAAACTTTTCAATTTCAAGGTTTTTGTTAAGGGTAATTTGCTTATAATTGATTGGGCTGCAAATACATCGTGTGTGCATTATATCATTAAGAATAATAATGACGAAGTTATTGTTGAAGAATATGGGCATTTTACTAAACCTTTGGGGATTGATTTGACTATACTTACTGAAAATGGGTATACTATAGAGATGGACTTTGACCGATTATCCATGACAATGGCAATAGACATTGAAAAATGCCATGCCAACGAAACCTTCATAAGTCTTGTTGAAACGACACATGATTCAACTCCCATGATAGTCAAGGAGACTCCTTGGATAAACTACAGTCAGAGAAGCACAAGACACCTTGCATATGTCGAGTTAAGCGGCAATCCATCTTGTGACCTTGGAGATGACGAGTGGGATGAAAGCAACACGTTTTCAAGTGTGCCATATGTAATCAGTGAGGCAAGCCCACGTTTCATAAGGGTGGTGAACAACTACACAACGAGGTACTATATGCTGTCCGATGCGGGAATAGACCATAGACCGTATACCCACGACAGGTGGTATTCGGCAATCAACCCGAACTCTGTGACACCTCTCAGTTGCGACATTGACTATCAGAGAAGACTTAACCTTTCCACCAACAGGATATTCAAGACAAAGGGTACGAAACATGCAATTGACATGGTGATGGGTCTCTTTGGTTATGGAAGGAACAACAAATCTGAACTGCATTGCAACAGTGACTATGCGCTTTGGGAAATGTGTACCTTCTCAACCATGAAGGGATATGACGACGCCTTCTATTTCTATGAACTGTTGGATGATGCGCCCGACCATGAGTTCACTGAAAATGAAACTTACCAATCACTTCCGTTGTGGAACGGTGAGTGGAGTTCCGAATACATACGTGTCGGCAGTAACGATATATACACATATTTCAGGCTTAACAGTGAATATACAGTCAGCGAGGCAATAAGGCAACTCTACCTTCACAGGACAAGCGAGAAGATGTACAACGATTGGTACACAGGTGTTCCGATTGGTGACTATTATGAGGGTAATACACATTACGTGATACCGTATTACGATAAGAAGCGGGTGTATGAAGGCAACCTCTATTTCCAACAGAAGGGTGGATGGGGTAGGATGCCTGAAATATTCGGAATGAGCGACGACAGTCAGGTTGAATGGATGGAAACCGTACCTTACCTGCACGTTCTTCCGTCAGTTGAAGACCTGTTGTCGGTACTCTCCATTGACTTGCGTCAGGATGACATCTATTATGTTGCTGATTTGATGGATTATGTCAATTTTGACGAGGATGTACCTTACAACCTTTCACATTTTTTCAAGATAAACGACAGATACAATCCACAGAGATTTTCATCGTGGCTGAACGTGCCTATGACGGGTGAGATTGTTTACAACAAGAACTACAATGTGGACGGTGTAACACATGACGACTATGTTCATGCGAAATATCTTGCTGATATAGTTTCAACATCACTGTTCAACAATCCTCACATTGGTTACGGCGACTATGACATGGGTAGGGATTACCTCAACTATATGTTCACACCATATAAGTACAGTGTCGACAATTACTATTTCGACAACATGAAGTACAATTATATGGCGCAGCAAATGGTATTCGATATGGAATCAATACCGTTCAGGGACGGTTTGGCGGGGTATATGATGACACCTGACCCTGGTATTGATGATATTCCTGTATTTGATGATGTTCCGTCACGGTATGACACAACATGGGATATGCCTGAATATATCAAAGTGTGGTGGGGTTACGGCTACAACTACTTCAAGAGGGTTGAGTTTGACAAGGTTGAGAACAGGGTTAACGGCAACCTGATACCGAATGATTTATATATCTTGAACGACAAGGTATTGGTGCTTCAGAACTTGAACAATAATGTCTATCATAGGCAATATATGAAGGATGTTGTCTTAAAATATGTGTTGCAGGTCATACCGTCGACCACAATTTTGATGTTAACAGGTTTTGATTCTAATGCAAACTGCTGTCTCACATACTATAATTTGTCTGTTGAGCCATCCAACCCAGAGTATGGAAACGTGTACGGTGGAGGTAGGTATCTGACAACAACATATGCTGTGCTTGTGGCTGAGGAAAATGAGGGATACCATTTTGTCAGATGGGAAAAGGTGGGTGAAGATAAAAATACTGTTGTCGTGTCAGAGAATAGCACAGTACAGGTCTTAGTTTGTGAGAACGATACGTACATTGCGGTGTTCGAGGAAGACTGTATCATAACCGCAGGCTGCAAGACAACGTGTAAGATGACGTTTGAATGTGAGACACAGGAACCGTGCGCCACTGTATTCCTGTGTGAGACCGAGGAACAGTGTGATGTCAATTTTACCTGCACATTGCCTGACAGTACAGGTTCAATATAAATTATAAAACAAAAATCCGATAATGGCTAACTGCTTGGACAAATACATATGCGACTCATCCGACAACTGTACCGTTGTTATAACCGATGAAAATGGTGTGGAGATAGACACAAGGTTTCTCCATGACGGCGATATAATATATTTGAACTATGAGGAACGGGAAGGGTATACATTTGAGGGTTTCACCGATGAAGAGGGTAACCCTGTCGGTGAGTATTATGCACCTGGTATGTATGAGGTGGAGGTTGTCTGTGGAGGTTCATACATAGCCAATTACAGCACAAATCTTTATGAAATTGATGCTACCCCATGTGACGGTATAGGCGGTACGGTGACAGGTAGTGGTGAATATCCGTATGGTTCTGAGGTGGAGTTGGTCGCTACCGAGGAGGAGGGATACCATTTTTCGGGTTGGTATATTGACGGAGAAATGGTATCGGGTGACATCAACTACTCTTTTACCGTAAGGGATGACGTTGAGATATGTGCACGTTTCGAGGGTGACGAGTATTACATATTAGCCAAGCCAAACGACCCCAACCTTGGAAATGCCACAGGAACGGGTGTGTATCATAGGGGTGAAGTGGCGGTTCTTTCTGCGGTGCCGTTTGAAGGCTCCAATTTCATAGATTGGGACAATGGAATAGTCAACAGCCAATGGAACCTGACCGTGATGGGTAACGGTATCTACATAGCGAATTTTGACCGTCCGTTGTACACGGTTACAATTAACATAATCAATGAATCTCCGACAAGGGGTGATATGGTTCCTGGGTTTGCCACAGGTGGCGGTACATTCAGTTACGGAACTTCTGTAACATTGGGGGCAACCGCATATTCAACATTCTCGTTTGTCAGATGGGAAATAGACGGGGTTGTGGTCGGCACCGACAACACATACTCATTAACAGTGACCAACAACATCGTGGTCAACGCTTATTTCACTGACGCATTGTTCAGATTGACATTACATGCTTCACCTGAGAACGGCGGCTACATCGTGGATTCGAACAACAACCAATATACAGGTGGTGAATATACATATGGTACTGTCGTGAATGTTACGGCAACACCGAATCCTTCATATGATTTTGTCGGATGGGGTGACAATGTGGCAACACCGTCACGTTCCTTCACCATGACACGTGACATAGACGAGACAGCCTATTTCAGGACAACACCTACAGGGCGTCTGGTTACATTGAGAATAAACTACAACCAACAACAGGGTATTGTGAGGATATACAAAAACGCAAACAATGAGGATGTGTCGCAATACGGCAACAACGTTGTGACATCACCTGCGGTTATGATAGGGACAAGCCTGAGGGTGGAATGCGAAGGTATTAACGGATATGTGTTCGACAGATACCTTGTGGATAACTCCACGTTGTCAATACGCAATTTCTACATGAACAGTGATATTGAGAAAACGGTGGTGTTCAGACCCGACGGTGTATGTTCCGACCCGATTAATCTGAAGGTGGATGATACCGACTATACGTATTTTGAATACAATGGTCAGGAATACAGCAGTGAACAGGGTGTAACGATAATTCCGACATACTCAACACCGTTCACGGTCAAGGCGAGAACGGGTTATTATCTTGACAAACTGCTTGACGTTACGGATGAGAACAACCCGATTGACATAACCGCCAACTGTACCAAGTCATATTGCTACGACTACTATTTCCTGTCGGATGTTAATGGTTATGTGACATTCTATTTTTCAAACGAGTATAATTATTACAACTTTATAGGGAACAACTATTATTATAGACAGATAACAAGTGCACCGCAGGGATTTGTACCTCAGGACGGTATTAACAGGTTTTATGGAAATACATCTTATGAGACAATATCACAGATAAATCCCGATACCAATAACGAACAGTATATTTGTATCGTATTTACCGATTTTTATACAACAGAATCTATTGAAAACTACTATTTTGAGAGAATACCAATACCAAGTAGCGTACCGACAGTAAATGAGTTCCCATATGTGATAGATTCATCATACCCTGATTTAATACAATGGAACGGTTTATATTGGGTGAAATTACGATTTGGGGTACATTTTTGTCAATTCCATACCAATTGGATTACTTTGTGTATATTCGAAATGTATGAAGGTGTCATAAATCCCGTGGATGAAAATTCGCCCGAGTTTGTCTGTGCCAAAAATACTAACGACAATGCGTCTTACAGAAAAAAAGTATGTGGCATTATGTGTGTCCCTGAATGTGGGCACAAATATCTTGCAAGTGTAAAGAAGAATTATAACAATACATCTGCACAGAAAAGACCGATTGACAGGAGTTGCATATATTGGGGTGCCAGTGCAACGACGGCTGACGCCAATACAATCACAGACCCTAATCGTAGTAATGGAGGATTCATTTCAATATTTGAAGTGGATTACGATGTTCCACAGTCGGCTACGGCTAACAACATAACATGGAAATCAACACATACAACAGAGGCTGCTACATTGGGTGATATAATAGAACTCGGTTGTTAAATATTTATAGAAAAACATAATACTAATGGCTTGTAATAACATAACACTGTATAACTTGAACTTGGAGGAGGTCGATGCGGGCATCCTTGATGTGCATGAAGAATATATAATCGAACTTTCAGTTCCCCAAGACCAAGAGTTTGTCGGTTGGGTTGATTCAAATGGAAACGACATAAGTGTCTATTTAACTATAATACCCACACCCGAGGGAATGGATGAGGACAATCGTTACTACCAATTCTCACCGAAGTGCGGTTTGGTCTACAAGGCTGTGTTCAAGACGCCTACGCAATACATATGCAATGTGATTGTTGTGTCGAACAACGAGCGTCAGGGTTCTGCATCGATTACGCAGGATATACCCGAGGGAGAGAGTTATTTGGGGCAGATAATCACCATGGAGGCGTTTCCCGAATGCTGCTACAGGTTTGACAAGTGGGTTGACAGGAACGGTTCTGACATAACAGAAAATCCGCATACAACAACGTCATCCGAACTTGGATATGGTACAAATACATATGTCGCTTTCTTTGAGTTGGAGTCCTTCAATTTTACTGTGGATTGGCAGAACGACGAGGGTGGTGTCAGCATATATGTGAACGGGCAAAGGATGGAGAACAAGACGTTTCAGGTCTTTTGCGGAGATGTGGTGCATCTTGAGGCAACGGAAAATCCAACACACAGGTTTGTACGGTGGGTTAATGGAAACAATGAGACTGTAGACACAGAAAGAATAATAGACTATGTTGTGAAATGCGAGGACATCGGTTCTTCAATACGTGCCGAATTTACATCAGCGGAAACCGTCATTGTCAATTATCATAACGGCGCCGACGAAGATATAACAGATGCACAGGTTTATCCTGTAGGCTCACCCTTTATCACGTTCCCTGATGAGATTGACAGACCTGGTTTCCAAATAGAGGGAATGTGGATACAGCAATGGGCAACATCGCTTGATTCGTCCGAGGCTGTGTATTATGCAGTGAACACCGAATATCCCACACCTGCAACAGACGTATTGGATTTATATGCTGTGTGGGGTGCAATATATGAAATAGACATACCGTTCAATCCTGGAATCTCAACACCCATATCACCTATCAGAGGTTTTCCTGGAGATATTGTACAACTGCCCGACATTAGTCCGTTGGCACCTTCTCACCAAAAGTTTTTGGGGTGGAGCACAATGATTTATTCACAGAATGACCTGTTGAATGCGCAGGGTATAACAGGCGCATTCGTTATACCTGATGAAAGCATAACATTGAACGCTGTTTGGATTCCTGACAATATGGTGTATTATTCGGCTAACTACATTTTTGACAACGGGACAACATCCATGCCAAGGACAACAGAATGTTTTGTGAACAATTTATATACTGTAAAGGGAACTGACTTTTTGGGATGGGAACGTGCACACTATCAATTTTCTGAGTGGGAAATAACCAACTCACAACAGTTTGTTTCTCCCGGACAGCAGATTTATATAACCGACAACATACAATGGACTACATATGGAATCTCCCTACAAAGTTGTTGGGATGAGGAATCCAAATGGTCGGTGACATATCATTTTGATAGCAACACATCGGAAACAATCGAGGTGTATGACAGCACCGTAATCACCCTTAATGACGGTTCAACCCTTTCAAGGGAGGGATATGTGGCTGTCGGTTGGAAAGACGCCGATGATGAGACTAACTATAACACATATCTATTTGATGGTGAGATAGTTGTGAGAAGTGACATGGAATTCTGGCCGATATGGTCATCAGAGAACTGTTTCATATATTTGTCATCTCCAGACCCTCAAGGTGTTATTGTGATAAATGAACAGGCGATGGTTGGGACAGGTCCGTTTGAAGTCGACCTGTATACCACAAACGATATCGGTGGATATTGGGTAGGTGGTACAAAGGAATTCAGTGGATGGTTCACAGATTTGGAGACCCATCAACTTGTACACGGCATATTGCCCTTAAACTATTCCGTTATTTTTAATTTAGAATGCGGTAAAAGTTATGAGATGTACTTTGAGGATGTTGAGCCTGAAGAGTGTATTGTACATTTGGATTGGGATACACAAAAATTGAGTGTTAAGGTGGATAATTTGGCTGTTGTACCACCATATGACTTGGATTTGAATGGGTCTTCGACAGTAAAGGTTGTTTATACCGGTCTTGGCTTGGATAGTTATAACGGCAGGTATTATGATTCCACGACACAGACTGAATCATATGTGGTATACTCACCATCTACCCATTTTATAGGACTTCCAGATTGTGAAGAATGGGGTGGGCATAATATCACACTCTTATCTGAAAGCAGCCCTGTACCAGTAATCCAACCTCATCCCTAACAATAACATAGAATAATATGGTTCACAGTATAGAGTACATAATAAAGACCAATAGCGACAGCGTTCACTTGGAGTATAGACAAACCGACTATACTCCAAGTGAGTCTGATGTTTGGGTTGGGGGATATAATTCCTTTACTGACATTAGTGAGGCTGACCCCGACAACTTGGATTCACCTTTGATTGTCAGGGTTGTCGATGGCGGGATTATAACCTATTACAGAAGGACACTGATGGTTGGTGAAGGTGTGAACAATTTCACTGTTTCTGTGCTGATAGACGGAATTGAAGGAAGGACAACATTTATTGTTGAGGAATATACCATGTTTCTCAACCACCGTGTTGTCGGGTCTGACATCTATGTAAGTGTATCCGCCAACAGGACTGAGTTTGAACGCACGGGTATGATAACAATCAAGTACACCCCAAATGAAAACATCAAGACTGTCTTGTATATAGAACAGGAAAAGTGCGAGGTAGGCATGATGTTTGGGAACTGTATCATAGAAAGAAACGGGGAGTCGTCTGTTGATATTATTAATAGTGGGGAATTTGAGTACACGTTTGACACGCTGACAGACCAAACCGACGGCAATATGGAGAAGTTGACTTTGGATGTGGCTGCGATAGGACCGCATAGAAAGTATTTTGTCAAAACAATAAGGCAGTATGTACAAATCGGTCCACTTGATGACACATACAGGCTTATGGGTGGCGAGTGGTACAGACGCAAGACGAAATACGTTGAGGGCAGGTTTGTCTACTATTATGCCAAGGTGTCGGTCATAGACGGTCAGGTTTATGACGTGCAGAAGTATGACAAGGGATTGAAGATTGAGACAATGCCCGACAAAATCAGTATAACCAACTATGGTAGGGTGTTTATGGCACCAAATTCATATTATGTGGTCACGTTAGCCAATTATGACAACGTAAAAAAAGAATGCGTTGCCACATTGAGATATTCGGGCAACGCATCTTCCAATATAAACAATCAGTAGGGTTCGTTATTGGTTAAGTAGGCGCTCGACGTCGTTCTTCACGTCATCGTAATCCTCTATTTCAAACTTGTAGTACTTGTAGTCGTTCTCGACTTCGACAAGTCTATATTCCATTGTTTCCAAATTCCACACAACGAAACCATGCCCTGTTGTATTCTCACCGAAATCTTTCTGGAACACAGACCCCGAATATACCAACGGGACACCGTTATTTCTTATTTCCTGAAATTTATGGATATGCCCCGCCATGACGCAGTCGCATTCCTTGAACAACGAACTGTCGATACCGCTGTCCGACATGTATCCAAGGTCGGTTACAGACCCCACGCTGTCCCCGTGATATAGTGCCACGATGCGTTTATCGGGTGATTTTTGTTTCAACCCGTTGATATTCGGGTCTTTGAAATCGTCGAACATTGAGAACAGGGCGAATATTACATTTTCATCTTCAACATAACCGCTTTTATAGTTCAGCAGACTGTCAATGAAGAAAACGTTTTTGTATGCGTTTTTTATCTTGAATGTGGGGGAGAGGGAGTCGAGTCTGTCCTTGTTACCCTGCAGCATGTCATGGTTGCCCGCCACGATGTATGTTGTCGCCATTTTGTCAAGGGCGTTAAGCAGGGAATGGAACAGCGAACGTGCCTCGTTGCTTATTCTTATCTTGGACTCGTAGATGTCACCTACAATTACAATTCTCACCTCATCTTTCTTGTAGGGTTTGATTGTGTCGGCCAACTGTTTGATGAGATTTGTCATTTTCTCTTTCATGTGGCTTTCATTGACATCGTTCTTGATGTGGAGGTCAGCCAAATGGATACAATACTTTATCATTCTTAAAAGATTTTATGTTGAACAAGGCAAATATACTATTTTTGTTGTTATTTTTTGGGAAATGTCATATATTAGGTAAAGATTTAAACATTATTAACATATGACAAAAAAAGTAGAAGAAGTTGTTGAACAAGAACCGAAGGTGATACTTGGCTTGGATGTCAGTACCGCCACAATCGGTATTAGTTTGGTTGCAATTGACAATGGTGAAATCGTGCCTGTGGACGTGAAACACCTGCGTCTGAACGTTCCATCCAAGATAACGGGAACAAGGGCACTCCTAATGAAAACCCAAATGTTTGTCGACAAAATCAAGGAATATAATGAAAAATACATAATCGACAAAATTGTCATTGAGGAACCTCTGATGCTGTCGAACAATGCGGTTACCGCAAGCACCTTGATGAAGTTTAACGGTATGGTCACTTTGGCGGTATATGACATTTTCGGCATTGTACCCGAGTACATATCGAGTTATGATGCGAGAAAATACGGAATGCCCGAGTTGATGGGTGTCAGAAAATATGACAAGAAAGGCAACCTGTTACCGTTCAAGAAATTCAGGTCAGCAGTTAAGAAAAACGAGACCGTTTTGTTTGGCGACTATACTTTCGACGTTGCCAAAAAGGATGTAATATGGAATTATGTGTCCGAGACGTTCCCGAAGATAGAGTGGGTGTTTGACAAGAACGGTGACTTGAAAAAGGAAAATTTCGACGCAAGTGACAGCCTGATGTGTATCATGGGATACATCAACAAGCGCAAATACGAAAATGACGTTCCCGAGATTGTCGACTACGAAGAGAAAACCACCGAAGAAGGTATCGCTATCAAATATAATGTCAGGTTTTGCGGTCATATAACCCCACATTCTTACATATCAGCGGAAAAATAACAAGCCCACTGTTGACGATACCGACGACAATACACCTCCCTTATCTAAAAAAGATTGGGAACTATATACCGGTTGACAGAAAGCAGTCGTAAAAGACTGCTTTTTTATTTTTATGGATATTTATATTACAAATGGGGGCAAGTATTGCAACTTATAACAATAATAACAAAACAAACGAGAGTAGAAGTATGAAACAAACAATCAGACTTACAGAAAGCGACCTTTACACTTTAATCAAAGAAGCCTTGAACGAACTTAGACCAGAAACATATGCCAATTATGCCAAAGGAAGGATGGAGCAGGCGAAAGGCAATAGAGAATTGTCGCCTGCGCAGCAAAGAGTTCAGCAAAACCCCTATGGTGGTCGTTCACTTGACTATAAAGCACGTCAAGGTAACCAACAAGCCGCCACAGCATGGAATCAAAAATACGGAACCCCCGAAGAAGGGTATGCTGAAATGAGTGTGCAGAATGGTAACGGTGGCTCGCGTCTGGTCATGGGTGGCACCCCTGAACAGGCAGGTAGGGAAACCGCAGCCCGAATGGGGGCGTATAATTATGCCGGGCAAAAACTCAACGAAGCCATCACCCGTGCCATTCGCAAACTCCTGCGTTAAGCAACGTTTCTCATACAATACATAAGTGAATCTAATTCAATAGGTTCGCTTATTTTGCATCATAGATTTTCTGTCAGCGTGTATATAGTTTCCAAAAAACATTCCAAATTTGTAGTATATTTGGGGTGTGAACATTGAAGATGACATAAAGGATTTGGTTGAGGAAACTCTCGGTGCGCCAAAAAGGGACTATGCGGGCAGTGGCAGTTGGTATGAGTTCGACTGCCCTAACTGTGCTGAGGAAAATTGTGGTGTTCCCGATGGTAAGCATAATCTTGCTGTCAACGTAGCGGTTGGTGAGACGTACTACCATTGTTGGCGTTGTGAGATGGCGGGAAGACTCTCCAAATTGTTTAAACGGTATGGTTCGCCTTCTATATATAAAAAATATAAGGAATTAATAAGTGAGTATAAGAACAGTCACCTTTATGAAATCGGAACAGGTGACGTTGTTATATCTGACGACCCCGATAAGCAGGAATCCCTTAATTTTCCAGAAAACTGTTCAAGTGTCTTTGATAATACCGAAGACGGAAACAAAGCGTTGGAATATCTTCACGAAAGGGGTGTAGATGATTTTTTAATCAGGAAACACAACATAAAATATGTGGGAAATATCCGTTCCAATAAGTATCGGAATATGATAATAGTACCTTCATATGACATGTTCGGTAATTTGAATTATTTCAGCGGAAGGGATTTTACAGGTAGAAAAGACTACAACAAGAAAAATCCAGATATAAGCAAAACGGAGATTGTTTTTGATGAGGGTTTGATAAATTGGTACGAGCCGATAACACTTGTTGAAGGTCCGTTTGACCATATTGTGGTTCCAAACTCGATTCCATTATTGGGGAAACCGATAGATGAGGAATATGCGGTATATAAGGTCTTGAAAGAAAAGGCTAAGAGCACTGTCAATATCATGCTTGACAGCGATGCTCGTGAAAGTGCGTTAAAGGACTATGTTGTGTTAAATAAAGGGTTGCTGTTTAACAGGATACGCATAATCGACTGCCCTGACGGTTATGACCCGTCGGACATGTACAGGGATTTCGGAAAGGGTGCCATTCTAAAACTTCTTGCATCCGCCAAGAAGGTTGATGACTATGATTTGATGAACCTGTCATTCAAAAAGAATGTTAAAAAATTAAAATAGAATAATATAACTTATAAAAAAGTAGTATATTTGCGTCATGGTTGTAGAATTTGACATAACGAAACGTCTCTATGACGACCTGAAAGGTTGGTGTCAAGTCAATAATATTGAACTCAATAAATACGTTTCATTAAAATTGAGGGAAGCCTTGACACTTGACAAATACGGTGACCTGAACGAAAAGGTGAAAAAAGTTCAGAAAAAACAGGAAAAGAAGAAAAAACCTGCAACTCCTGTGGCGGAAGAACTGATTCCTGTAGTACCAATGGCACCGCCAAATCCTGAGGTGACGTTTGCACCCGAGATAGAAAAAGTAACTGAATTAGAACCGAACACGGATAATAAGGAAGAAAAAGAAGTCAACACAGAAAAAAAACGTAGAACATTAAAAACAAAATAATATGGTAGAAAACATCAAGCCCACCGACAAACTGCATTTTGTCCTCCACGCCAACCAAATTGACTATAACGAGGAAAAAATCAATTCACTGAAATCCGAAATAGCCCAAAAATACGGTGTTCCGTTGAGGAACGTCAAGGTTGAGTTCAAACCGTTGGTTTCGAACAATGACAAGGATGCGTCCATGACGGGGGATTTGATAGAGAATCTGCAAGACCCTGCGTTCTTTTTGTTGCTATGTAAAGATTATCTTAACGCAAAGAAGATTGAGGATGTTGATTTCGAGTCAATAAAAACAATCGACCAAGAGGTCAATCAATATGTTGACTATAACCAATATTCCAAGCACAAAAGATACAAGTTCAAATATGTCAAATGGTCGAACTATCTTTCGTTCGGTCCTGACAATTATTTCGATTTCACCAACCTGCATGGATTGGTGCTTTTGAACAGTAATCCCGGAAACCAAGGCGGCAAGACGACTTTCGCCATTAACCTTCTTCGTTTTGCGTTGTTCGGCAAGTCACCCAAATCCCCAAGTCTGAACTCGGTATTCAATAAGTTCACACCCGAGGCTACCAATGTCATTGTGGAGGTTGGTTTGGAAATAGAGGGTGAGGATTATGTAATCAGGAGGACAGTCACAAGACCTGCATTGAACAGACGTACAGAAAAAAGCAAACCGAAACAGACTGTTGAGTATTTCAAGAAACTTAACGACGACAGTCTTGAACTGATTGAGAACTGTGAAGGTGAGAGTACACAGCAGACCAACAATATAATACGTGAGACTGTCGGCAATCCTGACGACTTTGACTTGATTGTGTCGGCAACCAAGACAACGTTGGATGACCTTTTCCGTAAAGGAAAGACTGAGCAGGGGAGACTTTTTTCACGTTGGCTCGGGTTACTTTCGATTGAGGAGAAGGAGAGTGTGGCGAAAGACTTGTGGAAAAAGAACGTTTCACCGTCACTCCTTTCAAACAGGTACAACCGTGCAACCTTGGAGTTGGAGATAAAGGATTACGATACCTGTAACGACGACAATGAGAAATGTATCCTTGAAAACGAACGGAAAAAGGGTGAGATAAACGAAACGCTTGTCAAACTTAACGGCAAGAAAGTTGACATATTGAAAAACCGAAAGGAGATAAAGGAAGAACTCCAAAAACTCGATGTCGCCACCATTGAGAATAATATTACAGCCAAAAACACCGAACTTGAACGTAAAAGAGGGGAATTCAAGGCACAGAAAGACGAATATGCCAAGGTCAAGGACGCAGTTTTTGATGAAAGCCTTTATAACGAGACACGTGCCAAAATAAAGGAATTGGAGGGCGAAAAACAGGAGTTTGAAAGGAAAAACGCCGTGCTGAAGGAAAAGATAAGGAACATTGACGCTGAAATCAAGAAAGTCCAAGACCTTATACAGAAAGGCATCTGTCCGAACTGTTCCCAAAAAATCGATGCGCAATTACAGAACGGAATAATAGACGAATATGTGCTTGAGAAAAATAGGCTCATCACCATTGGAGTTACCAACAAAGACAAAATCACTGAATTAACAAATAAAATAAGTGATTTGAATGAGAAAGTGAAGGAAATGGAGGAATCGCGTGAGAAGGTTCACAAGGAACACAATTTGAGAGCGACATTGTCGGCAATACATTCCAATATCGAGGTTTTGAAGATGGAAGTGGAGAAACTTGAGGGGCAGAAAAGGGATGTTGAAACCAATAAGGACAATATTGAATACAATAATCGGATAGACAATCAAATTCGTCTTGTTGATGACGAGATACGTGAGAATGACAGGTTGAAGGAATCATATATAATGAACATACAGACTTGTAAGAACAACATACAGTCCAATAAGAAGTCGATTGACGAAAGAAGGGAGATAATAGCCAAACTCTTGGAAGAGGAAAAGACTATACGCAATTGGAATGTCTATCAGGAACTTGTTGGCAAGAACGGTGTCATAAAGGTTGTGTTAAAAAGAGCGTTGCCGTTGCTGAACAACGAGATAAAGAGGATACTTGACGGCATCTGTGATTTTGACATCGTCCTTGAAATTGACGACAAGAACGAAATATCAATAAACATGGTGACGGACGGCAACAGCATGCTTGTCGATGTGAGTTCTTCAGGGTTTGAGACTACATTTGCTGCCTTGGCAGTAAGAAGTGCGTTGGCGAATATCAGTTCTATAACAAAGGTAAATTGCTTAACGTTGGATGAAATTGACAGTACCGTTAACCCCGAAAACTATGACAACCTCAGGGAACTGTACAGCCGTATACTTGGTCAGTATCAGTACATTTTCCACATTTGCCATACAGCGGAACTTGAGGATATGCATGATATGGTTATCACAATAAGCAAGAAAGACCATATTTCTTCAATAGAAATTTAACATTTTTTTACAAAAAGTCGTTTTATTTCTTAAAAAATAGTATATTTATAATATCCAATGAGTACTACAACTCACTTAATATTAGATGTCTAACTTTTAATAAATGAAACGCAATGATTTTGAGAATGTTGATACAATCGGGCTTTATTTCAAAGACATAAAACACACTAAGAGTCTGTCTCGTGAGAAGGAAAAGGAATTAGCCCAAAAAATAAAAGAAGGTGATAAAGATGCACTAAACGCACTTGTTGAAGCAAATTTGAAATTTGTTGTCACGGTCGCCAAACAGTATGCCAATTCAGGGGTTCCTATGTCTGAGTTAATCTCGGAAGGGAACCTTGCTTTATATAGGGCTGCGGAAAAGTTCGACCCTTCAATGAACAAAAAGTTCATAACATATGCTGTTTGGTGGATACGCTCTTACATGAAGGATTGCATAAAGCAATATAATGGTAACGGTGAGGAGTTTGCCACTGACGATTACACAATGGCACAAATCGAGGAAAACGATTCAAGTTTCAGGGGAGAGACCATCAATACTGATTTTGAGGAAAAAATCACTGATATACAGAGTAGGGGGATGGCGATAGATGACCTGACTTCTTGCCTGCAGGAACGTGAACTGAAAATACTTTCATTATATTATGGGTTGTATGGCAACAAGGAAATGACATTGAAGGAGATAAGTGATGAAATGAACATGTCGAGCGAAAGGGTCAGACAAATAGTGAACACCTCGATTGTCAAACTCAAGGCCAACGTTTTGGCAAGTGATAATTTCGAGGAATACAAAGATTTGTGTTAAGTGATATTTATAGATAATAAAAGAAAAAAATACATAGTTATGGCAGAGAAAAAAACTACAACTGCAAAGAAGACGACAAAGAAAAGCACAAGTAAGTCAAAGACAGCCAAAAAACCCAAGGTAACCGCTGCAATTGAAGAGACTGTAGCCCCCGTGGAAGAAGTTATCAATGAAACTGTAACAGTGGCAGACGAAAAGGTTATTGAAGAAGTTCCTGAAATGCAAGAAGAAACCCCTTCTATGGTAGAACAAGAAACTGTAGAGGTTAAGGAATCCGAGATTCCTACCGTAGAACCTGTCAAGGAAGAAGTTGCCGAGGATGATGAGGATGATGGCATCGAGATTATAAAGGACAAAACCGACAAACCCGAGAAAAAGCCTATAACCCCCAAGCCGCAACCGAACAGAAAATACAGGACGACCAATCAAATAATGGGTATAATTTACGAATACTAAGACCATGGCAAGAGATTATATAAGAGAAGGTCTTAACAGACTGCGTGACATTTATTCCTCTTCACTTAACGAGGAAGATAATATGGGCATGTCCGACACCAATGAGGTGTCCGATGAGGCTGTGCCATACACCAAAAACGACGACATTCTCAATTCAAGTTTACAGACATGCACTGAGTTGTTCGGGGCAAGTTTCACCAAGACAAAGAACCCGATGCTGTATTATACAAAGTCGAAGGATGTGACGCTGACAGGCGAAATTCCTGACCTTGAAAATGCAAAGTTTGAGTTCAAGTTGCTTGACGGATGCTATCTGTGGGCTGACAAGTTGGAACTTAACGAAAAGCACATGAAGACACTCAACGTGATATGGGGTGCGTATCAGAATTGGCAGTCCGAATTGAGCAAGATGACCGATAAGGTGCCGATGTCCATAAGGGGCGACGGTTCAAATGAACAACTGAATGAAAGGGTCATTCACCGTGGTGATGATATTGATTGAAATATTGGAATTTGTTTTACCCATATGTAGGCGGCGTTTTGCCGCCTTTTTTTATGTTTGAAAACTATTTATATTATATATAAACACATTATTATGGAAAGACACGATTCACCTTTTATAGAAGTTAAATTGCCACAGAACATTGTTGATGACGAAGAGAAGTGCCAAGATGTTGTTTCGGCTATACGCAATGCAATGCGTGAGGTAGGATATGTATATTATAACAATGATGGTGGAAAATTGTTCCGCTATGCGCCGATGACGCCACCTGTTGAGTATCATTTTGTCAATGAGGTGCGTAATGCCTTGAAAGAAGAACTCAGTAGGGGTGAGGTAAGGGCAATGATAAGCAGCGAATTGGACGACTATACGAAAAACGCAAAGTTAAAGAAAGCAGTCAAGAATATTGCTGCTGATGTATTGGAAGAATTTCTTGACAGTCTGTGGAAAAGAAAGTCATTCTGGAAGGGCACAATAAACAGAAATTAAACCAATTTAGTTATGAAATCGGAATCAAGTGCAACATATATTTTCTCCAAGGGTAAAGACGGTGTTTGGGCTGTGCTTGCGGCACGTCGTAAGGATAAGGGTGACGATGACTTCGGCGGATTGTGGAATGTACCTATAGGGGGTCGGGAAAAGGATGAAACCACGCTTGACACTGCCGTTAGGGAAACAAAGGAAGAATCGGGGATTGAAATACCGAAATCCGATTTCATTTCCGTTGGCGATTCTTGTTATTTCGAGAATGGTGAGAAACATATGTTTTCCAATTTTGTTGTAATAATGAAGGAGAAAGTTAATCCTGGTAAGGGTGACGGCGAAAACAGCAAGTTCAAATGGATACCGATGGCAGAGATTGACAAGCATAAGTGGGCATTTGGAATGGACAACACTGTTGCCAATGTTTTTGACTTTGTTGTAAAGGCAATTGAAAAAAGTGGAAAGGAACAACTTAACGAATACCTTGACAAGAATTATATGATGCCGTTGAAACAGTTCATGAATATGACGGACGAGGAAAAGGCTTGGGAATGTGCGGGCAGGTGTCCATGGCTGCTTACAGATTTCATTGAATCGTCTGAAATGGGTGAAAAGGTGGATGAACTTATAGAGAAGGGGGAATTGCCTAATGACTTGTTTGATTTGGAGAGTTATGAAATAGCCGAATATATTGGTCCGTTATTCAAAACCACGTTTTCGAAATATGCCGAAGATTTTGTCCAATATGTTTACCGATACGGGGACACCGATGTTCCATTGTTTTGTGCGGCGGACTTTGTGAAAGAAATACACAACGAATGGCTTGTCCACATGACGGATAATCTAAGGGGTGTGAACCATGAAGGGTTCAGTTATGGCGTTGAAATGGAAGACCTTGCATATACCCCTGGTAGAGGCACAATAAAATACAAGTACGGTCCGGGATACAATTTTGCATTTGAGGCTGATGATGCCGATACCGCTGAAGGAAGTGGCTATGGCAAATATTGCATTTTATTTCAGGCGAGTGGTGTTGAGATATACCATTATGGAGACGAACAGCATCAAGTCATATTCTATGGTCCGTCAGCAAAGAACCTTATATTCATAGTTCGTGCCGATGATTATAGTGACTATTCAGGTATGTGGTGTGTATTGGATGAAAAGGCAAGCGGATATGACAAATACCTGTGTCATTTCGACCGTCTTCAAGATGCTGTTTATTGGGCAATTAAAAACTTCCCGCAATACATGAGTCGTTTTATTGGAAAATCACAACAGAAAAATTTTGAGAGGAACAGGAATAAACCAAAAGAACAGAGATGGTGGCTTTCTGAGAACAAGGGTAGGACAATTGTATTGACTGAGAGTCAATTAAAATTAATAAACGAGAAGATGGACGTGTCACCTGACAAGTTCAATTCAAATATACGCTATTTTCTTCATCAGTTGATTTCAGACCCTGTCAACGCACAACCCCCGACAGCACTGAAAGCTGTGGGTATAACACGTTCCAAACTCATCAACCTTTTAATAAAAAGAGGAATAATAGAGAAACACGAGAAATTGAACGACAAGGATAAAGACGGTAATTTCAAGACCGCAACCATGAAAGTGTCGTTCACTGTCAAGGACAAGGTACCCGATGAACTTGAATATAGGGTTCCCAAGAATGACTTCGACAGGAAGATAGAGAAATTGAGAAGAGAGATATTTGAGAAGAATGTTCCGACCAAAGCTGCTGAGGTGTACAACCGACAGTTGAGCGAGGATGGTGAAGGAATGGGCGGCGCTACGTCAGCAGCATCATCAGGGGCGTTTATTCAGCCAATAGGCGTTGCCATCGGGAGAAAGATAGATGAAGAAGTTGACGAATTGGAAGCAAAACATTCTTCAGGTGCAGATTTTGATAAATTCGATTCTGAGTACATGGGCAAAGGATGTGGTTCACAAGTATATGGTTGGGGGTATTATGTGACAACCGATAAGGAAACTGCAAAAGGATATGAAGATTATTTCAAAGATAATCCAACATACAAGATAGGTAGTACAAAAAGTGGTTCTTACACATATACCGTTGAAATCCCCGATGATAACGACGGCAATTATATCCTGTGGGACGGAAAACCTTTGGACAAGATTCCGTTCAGTAAAAATTTTGAGACATTTGGTGAACAGTACCAAAAACTTGCAAGTCTGACTAGTCCTAAGGAAGTCAGCATGATGCTGTCGAACATGGGTTATACAGGGATAAAAACCACCCCGTTCAGAAATCAGAAAAAAACGGACGACCATCTCAATTTCAGCAGTGGTGCAAATTATGTTGTGTTTAAGGATGACGATTTGAAGATTCTGAAAAAGAAAGCACACACCAAGAAAGCAGATAAATACGGAGACTGGTATGTAATAGAGGATAGAGGTGGAATAGGTAATTTGTATAACCCTTCAACGAACCATTATTTTTTCGGTACTGAAGATAAATCCACATGGCCGCACGTACACCGTTTTTCAGATGAACCGAACATAGTAGGTATAACATTCCAAAACCCTGACGGAGTGGCAGCAAATTTCATAGATGTTAAATCGATGAAATTGTTTTATCCCGAAACTGATGTGGAAAAGTGGCCATCTATGGTGACACTTCCGTTTGCATCTAATGCTAAATTTTACATAGTAAGGGATGATAACACAGCAAAGGTAATTCCTCTTGAACGTTTTACAAAAACCCCATTGTTTGGTAATTTTAATGATGTCTCAACATGGGCGGATGACTACGGTAGCACGTCTGATGGGAAATTTACGGATTTCGAGATGGAAGATGGGTCACATATACACATGGACAAGAACGGAAAGATAATTAATGGTGCTACAGGAAAAGAGGAAATGTCCAAACCCTTGCTCGAAAAGAAAAAGACGATAATTGTTACAGAGGAACAGATGGAGAAAATCAGAGAGGTAACAACAACCGTGTCAGTAGGTGATTATCAATACGATGTTCCGTTAGGTGTTGATAATGAGGATGAAACAATGCAACGTCATAACGGTGAGGGTGGTTCGGTGTCAATAAATCACGTAAAATAATTAAAATCAATTTACAATTTCATTATGCAAGATATTTATATGTTAAAAGAGTTCGACCATAGCGAGATTTTGAACAATATCGACAAGTTGAAGGACGAGATAAACGAGGAAAGAGGCAAAGATGACAGTGAGTATGATGCCGAGAAGGAGTTCAAACTGATGTACAGGCAGTTTATGGAAGGCTTGAAACTTAACACAGGAATAAGATTATTTTAAACATAAACAAAAATGATTAAAGAAGGTAAATACACACTCAGCGAATTGAGAGTTGCCATTAAGGAAAGCACCAAAGACGAATTCAAACCAAAGTTCGGTGACAAGGTGGAAAGTGACAACGAGAAGAACAACAAAGAGGCTGTAAAGGATATTACCAAAGAAGTTGAAAAATACAACCCTGACGGTATTAGACCCGAGATAGCATTGCCCGTTGACAGAAACAAGACCACTCTTGACCTTAAGTTCAATGAAATGGAACCTGGTAAAGAATGGCGTGACCGTGTCGAGGCACAGGTGCACGGTTTCCCGTCTGTAGAGAACGAGAAATCAAGCGACGCTAAGGAAAACGGTGGACTTGACTATGAGGGTAACAAAAAGTTCTTCGACCATCGTGAGGAAATGGCAAAGGAACGTCAGAAAGCAACACAGGACAGCAAAGACGCAGGTCTTAGTGGCCGTGAGTTAAAACCATACAACACTGAACCCGGTTCATTGTTTGAAGGGAAGAAATGGAGAAACGAGAAAGAACGCAGAAGTATGATGTCCAGTGGTGTGATTAATGAGGATAGTAAATCCAACACAATGAAGCGACTCAACTTCAAGTTGAAGGTTTTCTTGAATGAAAACGAAATCAAGAGTTACATTCCCGAATCATATAAAACCGACGGCAACAAGTTCTATGTCAAGGATGCAAGTGGCACACAATATATGGTGGAGTGTGTCAGGGATAAACAGTTTGGCTTCATGACTGTGAATATTGTCAACAGACTGAATGAGGACAAGGAGAAGGCGCAGATTGAAAGAATGAAGAGTCTTTTCAACTACAATAGTTCAGACTATTTCGGTGCGTCTGACAAGGGTGGCAACAATGTCGAACGTTTGCACGAAGGCATTGAAAAAATCAGGGGTATAGAAAAAACCAACAAATAAAATGGCAAAGAAACGTGAAACATCACAGGATGAGAATTTCACAATTCTCACAAAAATGCTTAACCTTATACAGAAGCATGGCGTGTGGAACATAATCAAGGCACTGTTGCTATTGGTGACGTTTGCAGTAGTGATGTATTCAGTCACTCATATAGATGATTTGGTACAGAAGGCATTCAAAGAACAGACCGAGGAAGCAGCATCAAAACACAATGCTGTTATGCAGCACAGGTCGAATATCAAACCAAAGATTGACCTGTTGCTTAAGGAGACCCTGAACGAGTTGAACGCCGACCGTGTATTTGTCATCGAGATGCACAATGGAACCAACAACCTTTCAGGATTACCCTTTGTATATTGCGAAATGACTTATGAGGTATGCCGTCCTGGTGTTGACAGGGTTGATGACGAATACGGTGCGGTTGTTCTTTCAAGGTACACATTGCCTTATTACATGTCAGAACACAGGTATTTTGTCGGCAGCGTCGATACCCTTGAAAAAACGGATTCCAAACTTGCCCATAGAATGAAGGCTAACGGAAGCGCTTACTTGTGTGTAACTAACATGTATGGCGTGAACAACTATCTCGGGTATGTCGGCATAGGATTTGCTGAAGGCAGCGAAACACCTGCAGACGAACAACTGATAGACGCTGTGTATAAACTTTCGCAAAAAATATCAACATTACTTGATGTGGATGTGATAGAGCAATAACCAAGTTAAGCAACGGTCGTGATATGAAGGATTCCAAAAAGATTAGGGTAATAATAGAAGTGGCGCAATGGCTTCTGATAATCGGATTGTTGACGGCATATCTATCCATTTTTTTCAAGTTCAAGAACTACACTAACGATAGTGTCAATATGGACAAGTATAACACGATACACCGTGACAGGAAAATAGACGAATTACAGCAGCGCAACCAAATGTTGGAGGATTCCATAAAAGTGCTGAACAATGAAGATGTTACAAAGGAGTTGTAGCCAAAAAATAGAATTTTTTAATTTTTGTAGCCGATTAACGTTGTTTTAATCGGCTTTTTTCTTTATATTCTAATAAAGATAAAACGATGTCACAAATTCTAACATTTTTCCTGATAATGTCCATCCTTTGGCTTTGCAAGGAAACTTTCGGTATAGTCAAATGGTTTCTATCCAAAGATGAGGAGTACAAACAATCTTGGGTCAAGACACTTTTGTCGTTCGCTTCCATTTCGTACATAATAACGATAATAATATTCGGTGTCTGATATGATAAGTTTTGAGAAAAGAATGCTTGAATATGCCAAGTACGGTATTTCAATGAGAACCACAAGTGATGCAAGCGGTGTTGAATACTATGTTGTCACAATAGCCTTCAGCCCCAAATGGGATGTTGTGGAGTCTCAGGATGAAAAGGTGCGTTGTGTCAGTCAATCCAACAATGGTGAATATGTATATTTCACGGAGGTGACCAACGGTCTTGAGTGTATATTCAGTTCAATTGAAGAGACAATAGAATATAATGAAGATGTTGAGAAGAAGATTCAACTCCTGAGAGAAAAAATCGGTGAATTACAGGAACTTTTCGCAAATGAAACTTATGAAAAACTTCAGTACCTGACATTTGCCATAAGTGAACCAACAAAAAAGAGAGGAAGAAAACCCCAATCGAAGAACGAGCCGGTAGAACCTAAAGACGAAGAAAAGAAAGAGGAGGAATTGCAGTCTCAGGAAGAACAGAAAGAAAATACCACAACGGGCGAAAACAAAGAGGAAGCCAATGACATTGACGCCAAGATAGCGGCTGCCATGAAGAACAATAAAAGAGGCAAGAAATGAAAGACACAGAAGACTACACCATACAGGTTGTTTCACCAAACGTGGTGATTCTGGTGGGCGGATTGCATACACAAACACCTAACTCATATATGAAGAAGGTGGTGAGGAAAATTACCAAGATGGTTGGTACTGACAGATATACCGAGTATATTGACAGCCATTTGGACAATCCGTGGGTTAGAGTGCTTGTTTTTGACATAGACTCCTTGCCATTTGATGATAGTTTAGAAAGTATAAAAGAAAAAATAAAAATAAAGAATACCGAAGATGATGATTGCGCTTAAGATATTTGCTTACATATTCTTTGCGTATGGGCTAACCAACATTGTGGTGTTTGGCAGGGGACCATTTGGAATATGTGATTTGATAAGAAATTTGGCTGACAGGATTTCCGACGGCTTGGGTAAACTGTTCCATTGTCCAATGTGTTTTTCGACGTGGGTTGGGGCAGGTACATCACTGTTGGATTTGCTTTTCATCAAGAACTTTGCATTCACACCCTTCAATCTCGTATTCTCGTGTATGGGTGGTTTTTGGATTGGGTTGCTGACAGTATTGATGGACGCCTTCCTTACATCAGGTATAGTGTGGATTCTTCATCAGTTTGAGGAGGCACTTGAAAGACATGGATATATGACAGAAACAGAAGAGGAGATAATAGACGATGAGCAAGAATAGATTAGAGAACGAAATAGAGAAAAGTAAGGTTGAGAAAACTGCAATCGAGGCGCAGACTGAAATGAACCGTGACAAATACGCCGCATTCGTCAATGATAATTTGCATTATATCATTAACACTACCAATGTCATGTCAAAAAGGTATAAACTTCCCTCAAGTATAAGGCGTAAGAAAAACTGTACCAAGTTTTTAATAAAATTAAAAAAGTTTTTAGGGTTATCATGACATATAAAGACATATTCAAGATTGCCGAGAGTATTGAAAAAACAATACCCGAGATTGCAAAAGATAACAACGGTGTTGATGTACGCCAAAAATTGACTATGGTTATCAGTGTGTCAAGGGATGAGATTGATGACATTAATGAAAGCATGTACCTTATGGAACATCGGGATTTGCGTGGTATTGAATACACCGACGAAATCGACATAAATGTCTATGGAATGCTTTTCAAGGTTGTGTTCAATGGTTAGATGTTTTCGTCACGGCTGATTTTAATGTCAGACCAACCTGTCTTTTCCTTTAGTTTCTCTCTCCATTTATCACACAGATTTGGATTAAGAACACCTGTGAAGAAAAGGTATTTTGACGAAGAAAACATATCAAAGAGTGTGTTGTACAGCAAGGATGATTCCCTGCTGTTTTTGCATTGAACAAAATCGAAGTCAAAGTCGTTTTCTATTATAAGGTATTGGTTCCATATAAAGATTTGCTTGGTGTTTTCACGGGACAAATCTTTAAGTATTATGTTGTCAATCAGCCACGGACAGGTTTTCTTGTCATATACAGGATGATAGCCGTATACAACAATGTCTTTTTCTACTCTCCACGGATGTCGTTCCAATATGATTTGACTCGGGTTGTCGGTGACAGTGGTAATGACCGTGCCGTCATCTCTTTTGAAAACCGATTCGTTGCTTTCAACGGTAGGGTCTATGGTTTTTACCAGAATAATCTCATATTCCACATCGGCAAGGGTGTCGTTCTTTCCGCTTCTGAACATAACGGGAAAAACAATCTTCTTGTTTTCCTCTATCAATTCGTGATAGCGTTTGTAGGCGCTGCTCATCCACAGGAACCGACCTTTGTTAAGTTTTCTTTTTTTGTTGCGGACAACCATTATCTTGTACTCACCCTTAACGTCGCCGTTCTTCTCTCTTTCCCGTTCCCTCGGTGTTTTGGTTCTCATGACATAATCATAATGCCATTTTCCCTTCATCTGTCTGTTTTTCCTCTTTCTGCGAAGCCTGGTCTGCCTCCGTTTTTCCGTGGCAGCCGCCATCAGTTGACGGCGCCTCTCCTTCATTTTATCCCTCTTTTCGGATTTCCGTTCAAATTCCGCTTGTTTTTGTGCATCAGTCTTCTTTTTCCTTTTGGGTTTGGGATTGTCAGACTTCCTACGCGCCACCATCCTTTGGTAACGCCTGATTAACCGTTTGACATATTTTTTATCCGACATTTTTTAGCGAAAAAGAAGATTATTCAAATAAATATAGTATATTTGCATTGTTAAAACAATTTTTTCTATAAAACAAATAATACTATGGCTAAGTTAGAGCAAGCGTCTGAAGACGTAATCAAATTCATCGAAGACATCATTGTCGAAGGTGACTACGACGGTTTCGCATCATTCCGTTTCTTCAATTGTGAAAGACAGAAAGAGTTGGTGAAAGTCACCAAGGCAAGCGCGACCACTGAGTATTTCGCAAAGACCACTGACCTGTGTACAATCTTCGTTAACGAGAAGATTTGGGACAAACTTGAGGACAGACAGCGTGAACTTCTTGTCAAGAACGCCCTGAACGGACTTTATTATGATGACGAGAAGGGAAAACTCGTTCTTGAACAGCCCAACCTCTCCATTTCTTCGGAGTGTTATATGAAATTCGGTTCCGAACTCGTAGATGCCGCCACAATGGTGACAATGGTCTTGAAGCAAATCAAGGACGATGAAAAGAAACTGAAAGAGGAAAAACAGGCAAAAAAGAAAAGATGGACTCCAGACCAACAGGCATGACCGACGAAGAACTCCTGAAGCAATTCATGGAAAACGCCATCGAAATGACGGATAGCGTTTCAGAGGAAGTTGTTGAAAGGGCGAAACAAAGTTGGGCTAAGGCTTGGAAAGATGCTGTTGAATGGCATAAAAAACATCCGAACGAAGGCAATGATGCTATCGTTCAGAATGAAACAGACAGTAGGGCGACTTAACGGGCCGCCCTTCTTATTATACGTCTGATGGTTTTTGTCGCAGGTTTCGAGCCACCGCTTTTGTTCACCGAACCATTGGATGACTTTACGACACGGTTCACTGAACCGCCACCCGCAACTTTCTTTTTGCCACAACTACATCCCATAATTTTGTCTTTTATTATAAATATTATTCGTTATAGTAAAATTTGGTGACAATATCCTTAGACACCGTTTTAGACTTACTTTTTTGTATAACCTTTTTTGCAGGTTGCTTTATTTTGTTGGGCTTACAGGAACACATTGTTTTTATTAATAAATATCTTAACATTTTTTAATAAAAAAGATTTGGACATACAAAAACTTTATTTTACTTTTGCAAACGTTATTCAAAATAAGCATTGATTACCATGAAAGAAAATTTAAGGTTCCTTGTGGATGTGGACGATGTCCTGAGAGGCCTATGCCAAACCATGCTTAATGTCTACAACAAGGAGTTCGATGACAACAAGAAGGATGAGGACGTGAAGGTGTACTTCGTCAATGTCTCATATCCAAAGGTGGTTGAAAGATACGGCGACGCCACGAAGTGGTTTTTCCAGACACATGGACATGAACTCTTCTATGGCAGTGATGCTCTGAAGGGTGCGGCTGAAGCGATTAAGATATTGCGTGAGTATGGAACGGTACAGATAGTCACCAAACAGAGAAGCATTGAGAATAAGATAGACACCCTTAAATGGTTCGACAAGGTTGGAATTGAATATGACAGCATTTCGTTTGTCAAGGACAAATCGGTTGTTTGCTGTGACTTCTTCATTGACGATTACCATGAAAACTTCATCAACTGCGGCGGAGACGGTGCCGTTGGCATCATTATCAACCGCCCGTATAATGAGAATGTGGACTTGGAGGAATTGAGGGCAAAAACCAATTTTTCCAAGATAATAAGATATGACAGTATCTTGGATTTTGCGAACGATTTGAAAAACGGTAACTTTAAAATAAACTAAAAATATTACATATGAACGAATTGATTAATGAAACCGAAGAAATTAAACAAAAAAAACTGTTACTAAAAAACGCTGAACAAATCCTTAAACAGGAATTTGTCGGTATTGACAACGTGATAGAGGGAACCCTCCTTAACATGCGCCCCTGGTTTCTATATCCTGAGTTACAGGACAAACCGCTTGTCATTTCGCTTTTTGGTATGACAGGTTCGGGAAAAACATCACTTGTCAGGCGCATTCTCCAATTGCTCGATATTGAGACCGATATGGTCTATTTCAACTTTGCCGAAATTGGTGAAATGAAATCGTGGGAGATTGAGGATACCCTTGATGAACAGATTTCAAGTGAGAAAACCAACAGGGTTTTTGTCTACGACGAATTTCAATATGCTGCAACCCTCGACTCCCACGGTGAGGAGAAGGACAACAAGAGTGGCTTGAAACCGTTTTGGGAACTTCTCGACACGGGTATCATACACAAAAGGACATCACGCTTTGATATACAGGTTGTCAAACGCATGATAGACTATATGACAAGAATTGACAGGCGCCACCCAATTGAATTGAAGAATGGTGTTTGGCAGAATGCTATAGATTGTCTGAATGGAGTGTCTTTGTATGACATGGGTCGTTTTCAAACATATTTTGAACTCAACCTTCCGCAAGACATAAAAGATGAAATGAATGGTCATCGGAACGGTGAAGGGGAATTCCCATGCATAGACGATTATAACGAATCATCCGCAAAACCCACCAAGTGTAATGTGGTTGACGATGGACCGTTCTTCATCAGGGACAGTTACATGAACCGTATCCATGAACTGTACGAGAGAATCAAACCCGGTATTGACAGAATTGACCTCCACAACGAGATGACGAAAATGAATTTCCCTGAGTTGTGTTCCTTCCTGCAGGGTATAATCAAGGAATCCGAAAAGGGGTATGACATGAACTTCAACGATTCAATCGTCTTTGTTCTTGCAAACATAGACGAAGCCTATCAGATAAGTTTCAACGTGAACCCCGATATGCTTCCCGACCAATTCCACAAGATAACCGAAAAACTCACGATTGTCGATATCAAGGAGGCATTGAGACACAGGTTCAGAAATGAACAGATTGCACGTCTCGGAAACCTGTTCATGATTTATCCATCCTTTTCGGAGGAATCCTTCAGAAAAATCATCGACCTGCAACTCAACAAGTACAGAAACGATGTCCTTGAGAAGTGGGGTTTGAACATTGAGTTCGACCAAACAATAAAAGACTTTATATATACCGACTCTGTCTTTCCGACACACGGCACACGCCCAATTATATCGGCAGTCCATGAAATCGTGAAGACAAAGTTGCCTTTAATTGTCGACAACCTCAATGAGAACGATATACACTGTGCTGAAAAGATTGTGTATTCATATGAAGACAATTCGGTGGTGATAAAGACATACTGTGGCGGTGAAGAGGTTAACTCGTTTCCAACAAAGACCATTTCCCGTTTGAACAGTCACAGGGGGCTGAAAGGTAAGAACGAGCAGACCTTGATTGCGACGCACGAAAGCGGGCATTTTATAATGTATGTCAAACTTTTCGGCAGGTTGCCTGAAAAAGTGTGTTCATCCACCGTATCGAAAGACGCTGCAGGCTTTATGTTGGAGGATAGCGATGAAAGCGACAAACTCCACACCAAGGAAGACCTTCTTAACGTGATAAAGGTTTGTTTGGGTGGTTATGTAGCCGAAGGACTTGTATTCGGTGAGAACAAACGCTCGTCGGGTGCGTCACAAGACTTGAAGTCGGCTACAATAACAGCGTCGGATATTGTAAGGAAATTCGGAATGACGGATTACGCCTTTGTTTCAACATATCTTGTCACAAGCGAAGCTACATCAGCGGGGTCTTATGTTCGTGAAGACAGTCAAATCCATTATAATGAGCTTATAAAGAACATTATCAAAGACTGTTTGGATGACGTGAAACACACCCTCATGGATGAGGATTGGAAAAAGATGTTCAAGGGTTCAGCAAAATATCTGTCAGAGAACGTCAATATGCCAAAGGAAAAGATGGCTGAACTCTACGACTTGGTACCTGATGAAAAGAAAGTTGTATACAATGAGAACTACTATAGCGAAAAACTTGAGTCATTCTGACACAGGAAAGGTGTCATACTGACAAAATGTCATGAAAAAAATGACATGGTATGAAAGTTGCAATACTAATGATGTAAAAATAATGTAAAATTAAAAACAAATAAGTTATGAGCAAAAAAGCAATTGGAATTGACCTTGGGAGCACTGCGTCAGAAGTCGCTGTGTTTGAACACACTAAACCCGTTGTAATCTTCAATGAAGAGGGGTCGAACATGACACCGTCAGTTGTATCATTCAAGGACGGTGAAAGAAAAGTTGGTGCAACCGCCAAACGACAGATGATTGTTTACCCGAAGGAGACCGTCAACCTTATCAAACGTTTTATGGGTGCGACATATGCCGAATCGAAAGAGGCTATTAGTCATGTACTCTATGACGTTGTTGACAAAGATGGACAGCCCCGTGTTAAAATTGGTGACAAACTTTATTCACCTGAAGAAATCTCCGCCATCATTTTGGGCGCGCTCAAAAAGAACGCCGAGTCATATCTTGGTGAGGAGGTGACGGATGCGGTTATAACCGTACCTGCATTCTTCTCGGACAACGCAAGGGCGGCAACCAAGAAAGCGGGTGAGATGGCAGGTCTTAATGTTCTCCGTGTGATTGCCGAGCCGACCGCAGCCATACTTTCCTCAAACATTGACATGAAGAAAGGCGGAAAATATATGGTTACTGACTTTGGTGGTTCAACTCTTGACAATTCCGTTGCGGATATTTGTGACGGTGTGGTTGAAATACTTGCCACTAACGGAGATGTTTATCTTGGTGGTTCCGATATAGACAAAGAGGTGGCAAAATGGATTGTCGACGAATACCGCAAGCAAAGCAGTATAGACCTCAATGGTGACTCACAGGCAATGTCACGTGTTATTGAGGCTGCCGAAAAGGCCAAGATAGAACTCAGTTCTTCCGCCACGGCTGAAATAAGCATCCCTTATATTACAGTGAAGGGCAACGTTCCCCAACACCTTACGATGCAGTTGACAAAGAGTAACTTTGAACGTCTTATCACACCCATTGTCGACAAACTCATCAATTGTGCAAAGAAAGCGGTTGAGAGTGCAGCCATTAAAAGTTCCGACCTCGACGGTATTCTGCTTGTTGGCGGTTCGTGCCGTATCCCACTCGTTCAGGAACGTCTGACCAAGGAGTTCGGTGTTCAACTGATTAAGTCGAGCAACCTTGACCTCGCTGTTGCTGAAGGCGCTGCAATTCAAGCCAACACCCTTATTGGCGGTGAAGGGGCAAACGAAATACTTCTGCTCGATGTTACTCCTATGAACTACAGTATTGAAACCGAAGGTGGTGTTGCGACAACACTTATCGAGTCCAATACCACAATACCATGCAAGAAGTCACAGATATTCAGCACTGCTGTAGACAATCAGCCCGCTGTTACAATCCACGTCTTGAATGGCTTGCGCCCAATGGCAAAGGATAACAAGACCGTCGGAATGTTCACATTGGACGGTATCATGCCCGCCCGTCGTGGAGTGCCGCAGATTGAGGTGACATTCGACATTGATGCCAACAGTATCCTGACCGTTACAGCGAAAGACCTTGGAACCAACAAGGAACAGCATATCACGATAGAGAACAAGGGTAAACTCTCCGACGAGGAAGTGGAGAGATACAAAGCCGAGGCAAAAGCCTATGAAGAGGAGGACAAAAAGAAGAAAGAGGCTGCTGAGAGGGCAAACAAGGCAGAATCCCTTGCATATCAGACAGAACAGCAACTCGACAACTTCAAGGACAACGAGAAGTTCACCCAAGAAGACAAAGACTTCTTCAACGGTAAGGTTGAGGAGTTGAAGAAGATGAAGGAGGATGGAAACTATGACCGTCTTGACGACATTGAGAAGGAAATGCAGACACGTTGGTTTGAGATAAGTTCCAAGTTGTATGGGAAACAGGAGAACGGAGGTGCAGGGGTTGACCCGAACATGTTTAAGGACATGTTTAATGGGGGGGCGCCGAATGGAACTGCCCAACCAACCGAGGAAGACCTGGATAATCAGGAAGTGAGTTAATCTTTCAAGATAAGAGACTGATGACAGCCGAGTTCAAATATTCGGCTGTCATTAAGTTTTTTTAAGAAAAGAAATTTTGGCGAAACAAAAAAGGTTCTTACCTTTGCAAACGTAATCAAACGTAAAATTGAAAAGTATAGAATATGCCTAACAAAGACTACTATCAAATTTTGGGGTTAACCGAGGAAGACAAAAAACTTCAGGGTGACGAGTTTGCGAAAAAATTGAAGACAAACTATAGAAATTTATGTAAGCAATTTCATCCTGATAAATTTGCCAATGCAAGCGAAGAAGAGAGAAAGAAAGCCGAGGAGAAGTTCAAGGAAATTTCGGAGGCTTACGATGTACTCTCCAACCCTGAGAAGAAAGCAAGATATGAACAGACGGGTTCTTACGACGGGTTCTCGTTTGAGGGATTCGGTAATACAGGTATGGCTGACATAGACGAGATGTTGAACCGTTTCCGTCACGGTTTTAATCCTTTTGGAGGTGGCTTCAGTGGTTTTGGTGGAGGTTTTCAAAGAACTGTACAGAAACCTAACCCCATGAAGATAAAACTCTCCATTACAGTGGAGGAGGCGTACAGCAAAGCCACGAAACGTGTAAGATACAAACGTTTCAAACCCTGCAGTTCCTGTGAGGGTAAGGGTTATGGCGAGAACGGCAAGACCGAGGTTTGCCCTGTGTGTGGCGGCACGGGTAATGAGATTAAGACAAGTACCAACGGGTGGATGACACGGCAGAAGATAAGCCCCTGTCATAACTGCCACGGCAGCGGTCAGATATTGTCCAATCCGTGCCACAAGTGTAATGGAAGCGGTCGTGTGGTTGATATGGAGGAGTTATCCATTGACATACCCGACGGTGCAAATAACGGCACATATATTGTAGTGGAGGGCAAGGGTCATTGTGCGGAGAGAAATCCTTCAGTATACGGTGATTTGCTCGTGTTTTTCGAAATCAACGGTAATGGCAAGTATGAGATAACCGAAAACGGTGGTTTGGTGGTGAAGACCAAGATTCCGATTTTGGACTGTATAACAGGTTGTGACACAGACATAACTTTACCTAACAATGAGAATGTTAAAGTTAAGATACCAATGGGGTCACAGACAGGAGACTATGTTGAGGTGAGGGGCAAGGGAATGCCGATACCGAACGGACGTGGCACCTTGTATGTTGTGGTTGAACAGACGTTTCCAAAATCACTGTCCTCTACAGAGGAAAAGACAATAAAGGAACTTAAAAACAGTAAAAACTTTAAAAAATAAGGAAATGAGTCACAGTGCAGGTTTAATACCGTTCAGGGTAGTTAACGGTAACTACGAATTTTTTGTCGGACATCCCGGTGGACCGTGTTGGGAAGGTGTTGACTATTGGGCGTTACTGAAAGGTCGCATTGAAAAAGGCGAGGACATCAAGGACACCGCTGTCCGTGAGTTCATGGAAGAATCGGGTGCCAAGTTGGATTATGCCAAAATCAAGCAGAACATGCGTTTTGTCGACACTGTCAGACAGCGTTCGGGAAAGTTGGTTACCGCCTACGCCTTCAAAATGGAACCAACCGACGACGAGTCAATCAATCCATCGAAATGTTTCTCAAACATGGTGTACCAATGCGATTGGCCTGAGGTTGACGAATACAGATGGATTGTGCTTGATGAAATCGTGAAATGTACCAACAAGGCAAATATACCGTTCTACAACAAGATAGTCGAGATGGATAAGAACGGTGAATTCGGTGGAGAAGCATGAAGGTTATTAAAGGTATAGACGCAATATCTGAAACTGACAAATACGATGTAGTGTTGGTTGGCACGTCAATCTACGGCATGCTCACCAACGGGTTTCAGAGGGAGATAAGGATGAAATACCCCTATGTCCATGACGAGAACATAAAACAGCCGTATGCCGACCTCAGGCGTTTGGGCACAAGGCTGACCTTGAGGAAGGAAGGCAATCCGACAATATCACTTCTCTACGTGTGCAAGTATCCGATGTCCACCATGGAATATCTTGACAGGGACGCCTTGAAGCATGCGCTCCTTACAGCCGATGCCGAGTTTGCGGGAAAGAGAGTCATGACAACGGTGATAGGTACAAGCAAATATGACGGCAACTGCGACAAGGAGGAAATGTTAAGGATAATTGACGAGAATGTTGAAAAGATGGATTTGTATGTTTATGACTATGAACAGAAACAATATACATTGAAAAGAAAAAAAGTTGAAAAAACACAAGTGAAAGATTAATTTAATATTAAATGGCAAAAAACAAGAACAAGAACAACGGAATCAAAGAACCTCGTGTAAACGATGAATTGAAAGGCGACTATTCAGTACGTCTGATATACACGAATGAAAATGGAGAAAATGTCAATGAGATTTGCCCTCTATGGAAGGCAAAAAACAAGGCACGGGCACTTGAATTGGATTTGATTGAAATATCGCCTACCGCACAACCACCCGTGCTGAAAATCGGTGACTACTCAAAACACCTTTATGAGTTGAAGAAACAAGCGAAGGCAAAGAAACAGAACAGGACTGAGTTGAAGGAGATACCGCTTTCGGTGAACATATCAACCCACGACCTTGAGATAAAGGCTAAGAAGGCCAGGGAGTTCATAGAAAAAGGTGATAAGGTGAAAGTTACCTTGATGATGAAACGACGTGAAATGGAAAGACGTGAAATGTCAAAGAAACCGTTGTTGGAGTTTATAGTGATGCTGAACGACGTTGCCGTTCCCGAATCAATGCCAAAGGATGAAGGAAACAAATCCATAGTAATACTTAAAAGAAAGTCATGAAGAATAAGTTTTACACCGACTGCAATTCTACCAAGTCCCTTTACCTGACTGACGACGAATTCGCCACACAATATTTTGAAGGGGTCAGAAGGACAAGGGTTTTATCCCCAAAGGAACAAAGGGATTTAATCTACATTTCACGTCACGCTTGCAAGGAAGAGGCTGACAGGGCTAAAAGCATCCTTATTGAGTCAAACCAACGCTTTGTCGCCTCGATAGCCAAGCATGTTGGCAGGAAGGAGAATTTCACCGACCTTGTAAGTGAGGGCAACATAGGGTTGCTGAAGGCGATTGAGAACTACAACCTGTCTTTCAATCAGACTTTCATCACATATGCCCAATTTTGGATTAGAAAATACATGATGGACTATATGGTGTCTGTTGAACCCACCATAAAACCGAAAAACGCAAACAAGGTCAACGCATATGTGGACAAGGCGGTAAACGAGTTTTTCCTCAAGAACGGAAGAAACCCGTCACCCGAGGAACTGCAGGATTTCCTGAAAGAGAAGGGTATTGTCTTTTCCAAGACCGACGACCTGCGACAGATAACGGTGTCCTTCATTGACGAGTTTGACAATGACGACGATGAGAAATACAACGCAGGGCTGTCTTCCAACTACAACATGCAGACAAGCACGAATAACGTGGAGGAGATGATAGAGACAAGCCATATACAGGATTGGGTGAAAAGTATTTTCAGCATACTTGATGATGATGAGATTAGAATCCTGAAACTGCTGTACGGATTCAATGGTGAGACGGAGAGTGTGGAACGTGTGGCGTTTCTGACAGGTAAAAAAGAGAAGGAAATCAAAAAGATAAAAGATAACGCAATAAAGAAAATAAAGAAAAAATTATTAAAAGATGGCAAGGACGAAACTTACTTTTAATGAAGACCATATCAAACTGATAAAGGCTCTTCGCTTTGGTAAAATAGACCCCTCTTTCTTTGTGGAGGCAATGGACTATGGCACTGAGGTCACTAAAATAACCGATAACAAATACAAAGTCGGACATCTGCTCAAGTCGGCAAACGGCGAGTTTGTCAAAATCGACTCGTCAATAAAGATAAGTCTACCCCAGGAGGGTAACGACAATCTATATGGTATAGATACCCTCAACCTATGGGGTGGAACCTATCTCTATGAGGATATGGCACTGATACTTGGCAAGATGGACAAAATCATTGAGGGTACTGAGGAAGACCCGACAGGTGCAAAATTCGATGATGAGACAATGGATTATTTCAATGACCTTGTCACCTTTATCATCGAGAACCTTGTAAATATTGAAAGCATACTCCATCAGTTCTGCACGGAGGGTATAAAGGCGGGCGTCACCTATGTCTGCAAGCCTAACGAGAATATTTGGTGGAAGGAGGAATAGTTGTTGTTATGATTATAAAGAAAAAAGGACTGTATTGGTTTACAGTCCTTTTTGTGTATATGGAACGTTCAAAAATCAACCCAAGCCTTGGTTTTGTAAATAAGAAATACCTATAGTTGCTTGTTTTGTGGACATATCATCTTCTCCATCCAACATATCGTTAAAGATATGTCTTGCAGAATCGTGAGCCACACCGGGAAGCACATGGTATGCAACAGCGGCTTTATTCACGGCGGGATTATCACACATATCAGACAATTGGGCACGTGCCGCATCAGCCTTTTCTTTTTCACCCTTACTTTCGCCTTTGTCTTTCTCATCATCGTCTTTTTCAAAAAGGGACTCATTGAGTTCACCGTTTCTCCACATTCTGTGAAGTTCCTCGGAAACGATATTTCTTACAGCGTTTCTCATCATTTCCTCTTGTACACATTCTTTTATGTATTGCTTAACGTTCATGTTATTATCTGTTTTATATTAAATAAATATCTACAAGTTGAGAAAAAATAGTATATTTGCGTTATCAATAATCAATTGTTGTTAAATTATGGAATATAGAATGTACTGTTTGGCAGAATGCCACCTGTCATCAATTCAAAAGGCAATTCAATCGGCACACGCCATCGTGGAGTATTCATCCCAATATGGCGATACTGAGGAATACAAACAATGGGCAAAAAAGGATAAAACCATTATAATCCTCAATGGAGGGGCACTACCCGAAATGCAATCTGTGGATGGATTTCTTCTGCAGAACAATATTAAGTATGCAACATTTGCCGAACCTGACATGGGGCATATGCTGACATCTATTTGTTTCCTTGCTGACGAGCGGGTGTGGGACTATGATAAATTCGGGCATAGTTATGCTGAGTACAATTTTCGTACAACAGCAGATAAAATGTTACCAAAGTTAACGCCGGATGAATGGACCGAATGGATTGGCGGCGAAATAAACAAACTAAAAAAGGATATTGTTTCATCGTTAAAAATAGCATTATGAGCAAAGAATTTTTAGACTATTTGGCTGAATGTTATCCAGATTCAATAATACTTGAAGGCTTGGATGACGGGATTATCGGAATAGATGTTGACGGACATATTGTCTATTCCTACGAGAAGTGCTGTCAGGCGTTAATGAAGAACGACAACATGACAGACGAAGAGGCTCGTGAATGGATTGACTACAACACAATCAGGGCAATACCCTACATGGGTGAAAACAAGCCCATAATGATGTATGACGCACAGGATTTTGTATAAACAAAAACAATGAAAAACATGGAAACAGTTTACAGAAAAGTCAAAAGCAAAAACGGTCGTGTAACTTATGTACCATGCGGAACTGATGTGGATGTACTCGGTGACGGTATATGGTATGTACGTACAAGACCCGGTGTCCGTTCAACCACAAGCGTGGAATATATCAGCGAATTGTTGAAAATCGGCATGCCTGAAAAGATGACCGTACCTGAAATGTGTGGACTTTACGATGTTGCGGAGGCGGTCATGCGGAACGAGGAATTCCAGAAAATGATGAGTAAAAGTTTCTCAACGCACGATTTGACGGTGAAGGTTGTTTCAATTGCGCTTGACTACATAAAAGAGAACAATAAGAAGAAAAAAGTTACAAACAAATGAGCACAAATTGCATAAGGGTTGTGGAATATCGTACCCGTCAAGGTGAATGGGTGAGATGCAACAAGACAAATGACAATTTCCACGGTTTCGACACGTGGAGAAACGAGGAATATAGCGACCGTGGGTTTCCACAAGGTTGTACCATTGACAAATCGGAGTACACCGATATGCTCGACGGCATGAAAAGGGATTTGTCTTGGGGTAAGTCTTACATCACATTGGAAGAACTTGAGAAATGGATAGAAAAAGAGTGTAACAATGCTGCCGATTTCCTTTACCGTGAAATGACAAATAGCCAATTCGCCTACATAATCAAAAAAATGGAAGGAAAGGAAACTGTTACTGAGAACGAAATCATTACCAACGAGGGTTTTAGGGAAACTTTTGAGGAATGCCTTGGTTGGTTCAGTGGATTGCAGTCGGAATACATAGCAGCATATACGGCGGCTCAGATGAAATATAAAGACGGCAATGATGGTGATGCATATTGTCTTCCACTTGACAGGGTAAGAATAGTTTATTGGTTTGAATAGTTTTAAACATATTGTTTAATTATGAAAAGCATGAAAAATTAAAAACAATGAAAGCATACAAGGGATTTGAACGGCATAAAGACGGTACGTTGTGGTGTCGTGACTTCCAATACGAGGTCGGTAAGACATACACATTTGATGGTAAACCTGTACCATGTAAACAAGGTTTCCACGCTTGCCATGAGCCGTGGCAGTGTTGGCCGTTTTATCCGAATAACGGGGAGAATGTGTACTACGAAGTTGAATGTGGTGGGAAGATAATCGAAAGTAATGATGATGGTGACGGCAAGTTCGTATGCACCGAGATAACCTTATTGAGAGAGATACCTGAACCTGAAAATAAGGTTGATGATTGTTGGTATTTCCGAGACGGCTATGCAATGGTGGAGTTGAATGATAAATATAACCACATCAATACAGAAGGAGAATATCTATCCGAGCAGTGGTGGGATTGGTGTGATAATTTCCGCAATGGTTATGCAATGGTGGTGTTGAATGGTAAATGTAATTTCATCGGTACAGATGGAAAATACCTATCCGAACAATGGTTTAATTGGTGTCGGAATTTCGAAGATGACTATGGAATAGTGGAGTTGAATGGTAAATGTAACCACATTAACACAGAAGGAAAGATATTGTCCGAGCAGTGGTGGGATTGGTGTGGTAATTTCAAAGACGGATATGCAATGGTGGAGTTAAATGGTAAATGGTACAGAATAGATAAAAATGGAAAAATAACACAACTATGACACAAGAGGAAAAATCCCTATTACTCCAAGACCTCTGTGCGAGGTTGCTTTACGAAACGAGAGTAAGGTACTTCTTTGAGTTTGCCGGAGTAGCAGGTATTACCGGATATTCAGACGAAGGAACACTTTCCTATAATAAATTACAAGACTTTTCATTGCCAGATATAGGATTAGAAAGACGTAGGGTGGTTAATATATTTCCATATCTCCGTCCAATATCGAGCATGACTGAGGAAGAATATAACGAATACTCGTTATACGACTGTTATACAATCTACGACGATGGGAAACAGATAAGCAATGGTGGTGGAATGGATTGGCTAAACGCCCATCACTTTGATTATCGTGGATTGATTGAGAAAGGTCTCGCACTTGAAGCACCTGAGGGAATGTATAATTAAATGAAAGGAGAGTAAAACAATGAAAGCATACAAAGGATTTAGAAAACTCGAAGATGGTAGGCTGATGTGTCGTTACTTCCAATACGAAGTCGGCAAGACATACACATTTGATGGTAAACCTGTAATATGTGAACAGGGGTTCCATGCATGCCATGAGCCATGGCAGTGTTGGCCGTTTTATCCAAACAACGGTGAGAACGTGTACTACGAGGTTGAGTGCGGTGGGAAAATAGTTGAAAGTAATGATGGCGACGGCAAGTTCGTCTGCACCGAGATAACCTTGGTAAGAGAGATACCTGAACCTGAAAATAAGGTTGATGATTGTTGGTATTTCCGAGACGGCTATGCAATGGTGGAGTTGAAAGGTAAATGGAACTTTATTGACACGGATGGACGGTTGTTATCCGAGCAGTGGTGGGATGATTGTGGTTGTTTCAGTGATGGATATGCAAAGGTGGAGTTGAACGGCAAATTTAACTATATCAATACAGAAGGAAAATACCTATCCGAGCAGTGGTGGGATGATTGTTGGAATTTCAGTAATGGCTATGCGAGTGTGAAATTGGATGGTAAATGGAACTTTATTGACACGAAAGGAAAATACCTATCGGAGCAGTGGTGGGATTGGTGTGGTGATTTCCGCAATGGTTATGCAGTGGTGAAATTGGATGGTAAATGGAACTGTATCAATACAGAAGGAAGCCTGATATCGGAGCAGTGGTGGGATTGTTGTTTGAATTTCCGTTTGGAATGGTAACAAAAATAGTATATTTAAGATGCATGGTTCTGGTTTGAGAAAGGTTATGTTGGTGATACAATTATAAAGTGGATTTAGGTTATGTTAGAAATCAATAAGATATATAACGAAGACTGCCTTGAAGGGATGAAACGCATTCCTGACGGGAGTGTGGACTTTATGGTCACATCTCCTCCGTACAATGCGGGCATGGACTACGGCGAATGCTACAATGACAACAAGCCGTTAAACGAGTATCTTGCATTTATCGGAAATGTGATGGTTGAGGTTTACCGTGTCCTGAAAGACGGTGGCCGTGCAGCGATAAACATCGCCAACACAGGCAGAAAACCATACATACCTCTGTCCTCATACATTAATGTTATAATGATTCAGATTGGATTTCAATGCCGTGGGGAAATCATTTGGGACAAAGGCGCAAGCGTTGGCTCGAGTTGTGCATGGGGAAGTTGGAAATCGGCTTCCAACCCAAGTTTAAGGGATGTGCATGAGTATATTTTGGTGTACAGTAAGGGTGACTACAAGCATAAGAGTGAAGGAGATTCAACCATTGAAGGGGAAGAATTTACCGAATACACCAAATCGATTTGGCGAATGAGCACGGCAAGCGCCAAAAAGATTGGCCATCCTGCGCCATATCCAATTGAACTACCGACGAGGTTGATAAAACTGTACACGTTTTCCAACGATATAGTACTTGACCCGTTCATGGGTAGCGGTACGACAGCGATTGCTTGCATCAACGAAAACCGCAGGTATATCGGTTTTGAACTTAATAAGGATTTTTATACCAATTCATTAAAAAGAATAGAGGAAACAACAGACAATGGCAAAGATTAAATCACCGTTAAGATATCCAGGTGGGAAGTCGAGGGCAGCCGAATGGCTTGTATCCTTCTTTCCTGAGTTTGAGGAATACAGGGAACCGTTTCTTGGTGGTGGTTCGGTGTTTATAAAGGCAAAACAGACATATCCCCCCATCGGAATAATAAACAACAAAGCCTTCTACAGAAAGTATTGGATTAATGACCTGTACTATGATTTGTATTGTTTCTGGTGCGCCGTCCAATGCCAGCCTGCATTTCTGAAGCATTATATTGAAATATGGAGGGAACAATATCCCAACGGAAAGGAACTGTACAAATACCTCACCGAGAATCTGTTTATGTTCAGTGGGATAGAACGTGCGGCTGCCTTTTTCATATTGAACAGGATAACATTTTCAGGCACAAGCCTGAGTGGTGGCTACAGCCAACAGGCATTCGAGAAACGTTTCACCGAGTCAAGCATCAAGCGATTTACGGATATTGTGCCTTTGATGAACATGACGAACATCACCAACTTGGACTATTCCAAACTGTTGGAAGAGGATGGTGAGAATGTTTTCATATTTATGGACCCACCGTATCACAGTGCGACAAAGTCAGCCCTCTATGGAAAAAACGGTGAACTGCACATAGGTTTCGACCATGAGCGTTTCGCCGAGGAGGTGAAGAAGTGCAAGCACAAGTGGATGATAACGTATGACGACTGCGAGTACACAAGGGAACTGTTCAAGGACTATCAGATAACACCGTTTGAACTCATGTATGGAATGCGCAATGTCACCAAGGGAAACGAGATGAAAGGAAAAGAAATATTGATAACAAACTATAAAATAGAAGAAAAGTGTTAGAAATAAACAAGATATATAACAAAGACTGTGTGGTCGGATTAAAAGAAGTTGATAGCAATTCGGTTGATTTGGTTGTCACTTCTCCGCCCTATGACGACATGAGGCAGTACAACGGTGCAATCTCCAATTGGAATGAAGATGCATTCAAAAACACAGCAAAGGAACTGTACAAGGTGATGAAGGTGGGTGGTGTTGTTGTATGGGTTGTCGGTGACAAAACCAAGAACGGTAGTGAGACAGGGACATCGTTCAGACAGGCTTTGTATTTCATGGAGTGCGGGTTTCTTCTCAATGACACCATGATTTTTGCTAAAAAGAATCCCATGCCTGAGGTACGGCAACCGAGATATGCACAGGAGTTTGAATACATGTTTGTTTTTTCAAAAGGCAAACCGAAAACCTTCAACCCTATTATGGTGCCGACCAAATGCGGTGGACAGGTGTACAATTCCACCTGTAAGAACATTGACGGTGAAAGCGGAAGAACAAAGAAAAACTTTGTAATCAATTCAGAGAAAGTTCACGGCAACATATTTGAGATTGCGGTGGCAAGGAACCAAGGTGAAAAGAAACACCCTGCCGTCTTTCCCGAGGAGTTGGCTGACATACATGTGAAGACTTGGAGTAACGAGGGGGATTTGGTGCTTGACCCGTTCATGGGCAGTGGAACCACAGCGGTTTCGGCAATAAAAAACAAGCGGAACTATATCGGTTTCGATGTAAATGGGGAATATTGTGAGATGGCGAGGGATAGAATTGAACAGACTGTCAAAATGCAACGTTAGCATATTTATTAATGATGGTCTGCGAATATATAACAATAAAAAAGAACGGTGTTGAACTTTTTACCCTTGACGGTGTGAAAAGCGGTGACATATTGACAGTGACCGTAAGGGAGTCACTGACCCCTGGTTATGAATTTGACGAGTGGCAGGATGAAAACGGGGTTCGGATAGAACCGCAGCCACAGAGAATTGAAGGTGAGGGTGACCCGACTTTTAATATTATCATTCATTGTGGATGGACATACAATGCGGCATTCCGTGTCAAGCCGATTGAATATTACAGCGTTGTCCTACACAGCAGCGACACAGACCTTGGACGTGTTGAGGGTGGTGGATTGTATGAGGAAGGCGACACCGTTGTTATCAGGGCGATAGCAAATAACAGTTGCTGTACCGAATTTTTGGGTTGGTACGAGAACGATGTCTTGTTGTCGTCGGAAGCGACATATGTGTTCAACTCATTGGATTCCTACCACAACTGTGAGGCAAGGTTTGAACAGATTGTCATTACATACAATGTCGGCATTGTTGGATGTTCCCCTGAACTTGTTGAGATAACGGCAAACCAAGACGATTATGTGTGTGGTGATACAGCCGTTTTCACAATAACGGACTATGACGACGAACATCTTATATTCGACGGATGGTACGTGAACGGTGAACCCGTGGTTCCACCCAACAGCGGTTCGGGAAGTGAACCCCTTGAGTACAGTTTTGTCGTAGACTGCGACACCAAGGATGATGCCATCGAAGCGCATTTCACCCCGATAGTGCCACCTCAGCAGTATAATATAAACCTGTATTTCGACCTTGGTGAAATTAACCCGTTTAACGTTGAAATATTTGAATAACAGTCTTAAGCAAGAGTCCCCATGTCAATAATATATTACAACAACCCTGCCGTAACGTTCAGTGAACCTGATGGAGAATACCAAATCCGTATAGAAGCCAACAGGCATTACCTTATTTCGGGTGTTGAGACGACAGATGACTATCCGTCCGCATCGGCTGAATGGACCGCAGTGGAGACAACGGGGGAAGGTGAAGGTGTGGGAGTTCTTAACGAGGGCAAATACAGTATGGTTGATGTGCCTGTTGAGGTTAGTGGCGGTAATTTGAACTACAGGGTGATATCGTCACCCGAATCATTTGCTGTCATATTGTATCGGAACTATTCCGACAGTGACTACACAAATATCAACAAGTACACCGACCATGACGTGAACCACATTTCCAAACCCAATATAACGGTTCAAACGCACACATTTGTTTATATGTTTGACGATGTTACGATACAATACCCATCCGAAAGCGGATGGGCAATCCCGTCAGGGTACAATACGTTCCTTGGGTGGAATAGACAGTGTGACGGTTCAGGGGAATGGATGACTAATTTGACAAATGTGACTCAAGACATAGAATTGTACGCAATATACAGTCTAACAATTAACCCGCCGTCAATAAGATATAAGCCGGATGATACCCACAAGTATTTTGAAATGAGACCAAATAATGATGATTTGCAAGGAGTATTAATTTATTATAGATGGGATGTGGATGCACAGGATTCAAGATATGAAGGCCCGACACTGATACCGGCGGGGGCAAACAAGGTTACAATGTGGTGTGCATATAATGACGTTAATAGCAATTCCTTAACAGTCTACATAGATGGTAATCCTCAGTTGTCCGAACAATGGTATCCCTTATGACATTAACAATATTTAACAAAAAAAATTTGACTGACCGTAAAACAAGTGTTATCTTTGCAAACGTTAATCAATATAATGTCTGCAAAATGAGATACCAAGGAAGCAAGGCAAGACTTGCCAATAGCATTATCCCGATTATTACCAAGAACCTCTATAGTACGGACAAACTGTTCGTTGACCTGTTCGCAGGTGGAATGAACCTTGTTGACAAGGTTGACCATCCGTACAAGGCAGCTTGTGACATCAACAAATACGTCATAGAACTGTGGCGTGAACTGAAGGAGAACGGTGATAAAAATATACCCCAATATGTAACGTTTGAGGACTATCAGAAAGCCAAACAGCAGGTTCTGTATGAGGGTGAGGCTGTTTTCTCGAATGCAGAGTTGGGTTTTATAGGTCCGTGCTGTTCATACGGCGGCGGTTGGTTCAACGGGTATGCAAGATTTAACCCGAAGAAGAATGAAGACCACGTAAAGGAAGCACGTTCTGCCCTGCATAAGCAGGTGGAGAACTTCAAGCATCTTTCCGATACACGTTTCTATATAATGGACTATCAGAATCTTGAGATGAATTTCGACAAGGAACAGATTGACAACATGGTCATATACTGTGACCCTCCATACAGCGAGACAAAGAAATACATTTCCGACTTTGACAACCAAGCGTTTTGGGATTGGGTACGGCGGATGTGCAAGACCTATAAGTGCGAGATATATGTCTCGGAATACAATGCGCCACCTGATTTTAAGTGCGTTTGGGAGAAAAAGCGGCCCGACGGCATGGGCACATCCAAGACAGGTGAAAGGCAAAAGGTAAAAACGGAAAAACTATTTGTATATGATGAAGACATACAGTAAAATTTTGGCGCATATTCCTCATTCATCCATACAGGACTACGGTTACGGATGGGTTAGTTTGGCATTGATGTTTCCTCAGGTCAAGCAGTTAACCGATTGGCATACTGAGTTACTTTTCAACTCAAGCAACCCCAAGGTTGAGGCAATGGTTTTTCCACATTCACGCTTCTATCTTGACGTGGAGCGCCTTGAAAATGACCCAATGGAGAATATCGGACAGGGAAAGGTATACACGGAATACGACGGTTTCAAACGCAGTAACCTCACCCCTGAAGACATTGATAAATTAAACAATCTCTATCACGAATGGAAACAACTGTGTGCAGACAAGGTCTCAGAGGACACCCTTGTCATTGACTGTCATTCGTTCGCTTCTTCAGTGTCTCCGAACATTGACGTGTGTATCGGGTTCAATGAGGATAATTCCAAGCCAAGTGACGAGGTCATAGACTTCATCATAAACGAATTCAAAATGCGTGGGCTTCGGGTGGGGGTGAATGAACCTTATTCCAATTCAATAGTTTTTGGAAAGGGACACCATTCAATAATGATTGAGTTGAACAAATCCATATATATGAATGAAGATACTCTTTTAATGCACCCAAATTCCTATAAGTTAGGTAATACAATCCAAGGAATATACAACAGACTTTTGGGTGAATAGACTATTTATTGTAAAAGAATCAATTAAAACAATGGATATAAAGCCTATATATGAAAATGCAGTCAGTTTTCATGACTTGTTTGAAAACAATATTGTATCGGAAGATGATGACAATAAAAGCCAAGAGGTGCACAATCTGATGACCGACCCTAAGAATTGGATTGTGAATGATTACGATGGATTTGTGGACAGTCTCAATAAGAGTACCCGAAGTGGGTTCCTCACACATTATACTCCTGAAAAATTGAAAGAATTAGGTGCAACAACCTATCAGCTTAACGGATACAATATAGGATATGCGTTGATACCGACGAAAGAAGGTGAGGTGGATATAGTCTCTGTCCATAACAACGAACCCGACATACATAATGTGGGTGATGTCATGCTCAAAAATGCAGTCAAGAACGGCGGTACACAGTTGGACCATTTCGACGGCAAACTGTCTGATTTTTATTCCAGAAACGGATTTGTTGAACATGACCGCCTGAAGTGGGACGATAAATACGCCCCTGAAGATTGGGATTACGAAAAATACGGTCGTCCTGACGTTATAGTGAGAAGGAACTATCAGGCACAAGTGAATGAATGGGTATCTAAACAGAAATCCGTAACCGAGATGATAGAGAAATTCTATCAGAAATAAAATAAATTATATGGCAAAAGCAACAAGAGTCTGCAAGACTGTCACCCCAATGAGTGGTGACAATGTCTTCGATGTTTCCAGACCAAACATACTTTCCAACCCCTTCACCCACATCAAGGATAAGAAGACGCTTGCAAAGCGTGTCGTCAAGGACAGGGAGACTGCAATAGCGCTTTATGAGAAGTACTTTGACGAGATGGTGTCCAAGGAAGGTGGTTTCAAGAAGGAGTTCGACAGGATGTACGAGGCGTTCAAGTCGAACGACGAGATATTTGTCATGTGCTACTGTAAGTTGGATGAAGCCTGCCATGGAGACATAATCATCAAAAAACTGCAGAACAGGTTGGTGAAGGAGAAACTTGATGAAATAACTAAAAGAAAGGATTGCCCGCAAGAGCCTTGATAGTTTCTTCAACCTCAGTACAGGTGTCTTGGAATGAAAACACCTCCTCGGGTGAAAGTTCAAACCATTCGTTCAGGACACGTCTGTTGGCGAACCTTGTATGCAGCATTTTCTCCATCTTGAACGGTCTCTTTGAGGGAAAGTATGAGACAACATGCAACTCGTTTCCGTTCCCCGTTTGGAGTTTCTTGATACGCTTTTCAATACTACCCCTTGTTACACCTATCTTGTAGTACTCGGTTGCCGCATCACAAATCAGATAGACATATCCTCCCATTTAAGATTTTTTTAGTATATTTATTTTGTCTATTCGGAAAAAGTTCTTATCTTTGCAAACGTAACATATAAATATAGTTTCTAAACACTATGGTTTACAAGCAGATTTGTCCAATTCACCATTTCAGGTACAGCGGAAGCAGGTGCCCCGTATGCGAAAGCGAACGCATCAAGAACATGGAACGCCGTCTCATGAAAAAGAAAGAAAACGAAAGTGAACCGACAGAAGAAACAGTGGACGAGGAACTTGATTGGTCTGCACTGTCGGACAAGTTTAACATAAAGACAAAATAGGATATGAACAAGGAAACATTTGTAAAACTGATGAACGTGCTCGAGAAGCATTACAAGAAGGACACAGAACTTATCAACCTTCTCGAACGGGATATGAAGAAATGCGACAGGGGTGACGAACTGTTTCCCTTCAACGGTGAATTTCTCAGGAACGGAAAACTTTATGATGACCTCATCAAAACCATACAGGAAGCGGTTGGCGACACCTCTGAATGGATAACATATTACATATGGGAACTTGATTGGGGTGTCAAAAACAGGATGGACACGCCTGACAGATACTGTGTCACCGATAAGGACGGCAAGGATGTGCCCATTTCAACTCCCGAGGAACTGTATGACTGCATAAAGAATGTTTAATGTAAAACAAAGAAAGAATATGAAAAAACTTCACATTTTCTTGATTTTAATTTGCATAGCTTTGGTAATAACAATGGTGGTGACATGTATAATAAGCATCAACAAACAAGCAAAATCCCAAGATAACCAATCGGCAGACCATATCCAAAGCATGATATTGGTTGAAACGTTCAACAATGGATATACCAAGATATACGAGGAACCCGTCACGGGCACAAGGTACTTGGTGAACTATCACGGCGGTATCTGCCCCATATACAACCCCGATGGTACAATACATAAATTCTAAACGATATGTTGATACAGTTAGAGGATGACGAGTCTTATTATTTCAACCCGAAGTATGTGTCTGACATGTATTCATATACACATAAAGACAATAACCGTGGCACAACATTTTTCCGAATCGAGTTGAGAACGGCACAAGACAGGAGTTATACCTTCTCTTGGACGAATAAAAAGGAAAGAGATGCGGAATATGCCAAAATGGTAAGGGCTGTCGAGGAATACAACACTGAAAACAAAGAAAACAACGATTGTGATTAAATTAAATAGAATATGAAAAAATACACATTTGAAGATATAGAGAAAGAAGGATTGGTACTGTATCGATTCTATCGTGAGTTATAAAAGGGGTATTAAATTTTATGGAATTTGAAGTTGCATATATTTATATTAATAATAAGGGATAAAAATAATATAATATATGCTAAAAAGAAAAAAAGGTTATTGGACAATAGAACGTGCAATTGAAGAATCTAAGAAGTATCAGCATCGTTCAGATTTTAAAAAGGGTTCTAATCGAGCATATGAAGTTTTGAAAAAAAATGGGTTGCTGGATAAATTCTGTTCGCACATGTCCAAAAAAGATGTCATAAAAAAATGGAATAAAGAAGCGTGTATCGAAGCCGCCAAACAATGTAAGACCAAAAGTGAATTTAGTAAGCGTTTTAATGGTGCTTATGTAATATCCAAACGAAAGGGGTGGTTTGATGAGTTGGTACAATATTTTACACCTGTCGGTTCCAGATACAAAAGATGTATTTATGCTTGTGAGTTTCCAGATAAACATGCTTATATCGGTTTAACTTATGACATAAATAAAAGAATAAAACAGCATTTCAAGAATAAGGATAGCGCGATATATCAGTATATACAAACGACCAAATTAACCCCAATATTCAAGCAAATAACTGAATATATTGATTATGGCGATGCTGCTATAAGAGAGGGTGAGATTTTGGATGAATATAAGAATAATGGATGGGTAATGTTAAATAGATGCCCAACAGGTGGGCTTGGCTCAACAGATGAAGAAATAATAAGAAAGTGGACAAGAGAAAGGTGTATTGAAACGGCGAAACAATGCAGTTCTTATACCGAATTTAATGAAAAGTATGCCGGTGCTGTGAATTATATGGTGCGTCATAACCTTTTAGATGAAATTAAAGAAATACTTCCACCGTGTCGTGCTACACGTCACAAATGGACAGAAGAAACTGCGTTAGATGAATGTAGGAAATATGAAACGTTGGCTGAATTTCAGAATCAATCTCCGGGCGCTTATGTTTTTTTATTAAAACACGGACTTCATGAAAAAATGCGTGAAGGGAAAAAAATTTTACAAAGAGATAAATGGACATTTGAAGAAGCGAGAGTGGAAGCGTTAAAATATAAAACAAAAAAGGAATTTAAAGAACATGCAAGTGGATGTTATCAGGTTTCGGATAGACACGGGTGGTTAAAGGAAATCACCAAACATATGGAACCATCGGTTAAACCTAAATACACAGAAGAAATTGTTATAAATACATTACATAAGTTTTCAAGAATGGGGGAGTTAAAAAATAATAAAGACCCTTTAGTAAGAGGAGTGTATTGGTGGTTAAAAACAAAAAGAAAATTAATTGAATACAAAAAATATTTACATGGAGACCCATTACTTTCTAAAAGGGTTTCGTGGACAAATGAACTCATTCTAGATGATGTTAAAAAACACAAAACATACACTGATTATTATTATAATGGGCGAAGTTATCAGTATTCAAAATCACATGGATTAATAGAATTAATTAAAAAATACTATAAAGATGAAGAAGTATGGTTTTAAAGAAATTGAAGATTTAGGTTTATTGTTATATCGATATGTACGTGGGTCACATGCATACGGAACACAGTTACCTGGTGGTGTATCAGATATTGATGAGGGAGGTGTCTTTTTGGAACCCGCCAACCAAGTCATAGGTCTCGGTCTTGACTTTCAAGACCAAATACAGGATGAGAAACATGACAAGGTGTGGTACTCCCTGAAGAAATACCTCAACCTGCTTTGTACATCCAACCCGAACATGTTGGAGAGTCTTTTTGTGGATGACGAGTTCGTAATATATGAACATCCAATCATAACCGAAATAAAGAAACATCGGCAGGAGTTTGTGACGAAGGAGTGCTTCAATGCTTTTATAGGTTATTCAATAACGCAGATACAACGGGCACGTGGTCTCAACAAGAAAATTGTCAATCCGATAGAGAAACGGCTTTGGCCGCTTGACTTCTGTTTCGTTCCGTATAAGCAGGGCAGTTCCAACATAAGGGAATGGCTGAAGCACCGTGGGTTGGAACAGAAGTACTGTGGTCTTGTGTCTATCAACAACATGCCTGGGTGTTACGGTATCTATTACGATTGGGGTGCACATAACAGTGAAAAATACAAGGATTACAGTGAGTTTGAAACTGATGAGGTGTACTATCGTTTCGTTGAGTCAACCTTCGACGACCCGTATATCGGTGACATCGAGACGTTCATGATGAGTTGGTGGTTTGAGAAAAACCAAAAACCGATAGGGTATAGAGGTATTGTGCGTGAGGATGGTAACAGTGACGATGTAAGGTGCAGTTCGGTGGAAAGGGACATTAGTCCGATAGTGACAATGTGTTATAACCAAAACGGATTCGAGTCACACTGCAGAAAGTGGAAAGAATATCAGGATTGGGTGAAGAAACGCAACCCTGTGCGTTATGAGAGCAACCTTGGTCACAATTACGACAGCAAAAACGTCATGCATTGTTTCCGCCTCATGAACATGGGATTGGAAATCGCCAAGACGGGAGAGGTGCATGTCAACCGCAAGGGAATTGACGCAGATTTTCTGCTTGACGTGCGGAACCACAAGTTCGAGTACGACTACCTCATAGACCTGCTTGAGGGTCGCAAGGCGGAACTTGACGAGGCAATAGCCAATTCGACATTGCCCGATACAATATCCCGTGAGTTTGTAAACGACTTGCTTGTGGATATCAGGCGAAAGACACTCTCGGATGCATTGTTGAAATAGTAACTTGGGAAAACGCAGCCGACAAAGGTTGCGTTTTTCATTTTATATGATATTTATTAATATAATAAGAAAAAAAATATTGGAATATCATATGAAACGTACAGTCAGATTGACAGAATCCGAATTGAAACAATTGGTCAAGGAAAGCGTTATTACAATCCTTAACGAAAATGTTGATGAATTTTCCTTTGGCGGTGTTATGAACAAGGCGAAAAAGGGATTTAAGAACACATTTGGTCAGAAAGACACCATCCGTGGCATAAACGACCTGAAAAGTGGTGTCAGCAAATACCTTGAAGGCACCAACTACAGAATAGGTACAAACCAAAAATATCCGTATTCTGTGTTCATTATCGATGCCGAGGCTCAGAAGACAGTTGGTAAGATAACCTATTCGTTCAACGACGACCTTTTCACATATAACATGCCTGGGCATAACGGTGAGGTGAATTCATCCAACACAATAGAAGATGCTGTCAACAACATATTGAGCAACGCAAAACGTTTGGTGAATGAGAAGACGTACAAAGGTGATAGAAAACGTGGTAACCCCAACTATTCCGATGATGCGATGGACAAATTCGAAAGAAAAGCCAAGAAAGGTATGCCGCAAAAGAAAGTTCAGAAGCGTGTGAATCCGTATGACTACATGGATGAATCCCTCAATGTAAACGAAAAAACAAACAAGGGTAGCAGAAACGGTGAGAATGCAAACTACTCTGACAATGGTGACAGAAAGAGGAAACAGCCTTATAAGAAAATGCCGAAACATGTAAGCCCATATGATTTCGAAGACAATGAGGTTTTGCGCAGTCAGGTGAGGGAGTGTATCAAAAGCATGCTGACCGACAGAAAATAATTGAATTGTATATTAACGTTTTTTAAGAAAAAACCTCATTGTTATGTGAGGTTTTTTTGTTATCTTTGCAAACGTAAAACAAAAACATTTAACGGACAATGGTAGTTATACACATAGATGCAGCATATGACACAAAGGTACTGTCGAAGGTTTACGACGGGGTGGACTGCACACTGTTCTATAACCCGTCGGACAATGACGTTGATACAATAATCGACGCAATTGAAACCGACGACGGTCCTGTGGTACTGATGGGGCACGGTTCCCCGTTGGGGCTTCTCAACTCCACAATGTCCGATTACCTGATTGATTTCAGGTGGGGCAATATACTGATGAAAAAGGTGGTGATTGGGATATGGTGCTATGCCGCCGAGTTTGCCGACACCTATTGTCTGCACGGATTCTTTACCTCAATGTTCGTCTCAAACCTCAACGAGGCAGTAGACCACGGGGTCGGGAACACCACAGATGAGACAATACAGTCCGAAATGGATTGGTTCTGCACAGAGGTGAATTCGTACATCAAGAACGAGGTTCCGTTGTCACAGTGGGTTGACAGGCTTCAGTCATCTTGCCACAAGGAACATGATTTTGTGAAATATAACTATGAGGCACTTTCTTATTTTGAATAAAACAACAACAGCATGACAATAACAGAATATAAGGAAATAATAACATATCTAAAAGGTTGCATACAGGGTAGCGACTTTGAAAACCACACGTTTGTTGTGGGAGGTGCGGTACGTGATTTTTTAATGTACAACCCTATCAAGGATATTGACCTTGTGATTGACATTCCTGACGGAGGTTTGAAGTTCGCCGAATGGATGAAGGAACAGGGATATACGGTCGGAAGTGTGGTTACATACCCGACATACGGCACGGCAATGTTCAAACTTGCTGCATACCCCGACATTGAATTGGAATGTGTGCAGACGAGGGGAGAACAGTACCACGACAAGAACAGCAGAAACCCTGAAACCTGTTTCGCAACCATCAAGGAAGATGCTTTCAGGAGAGACTTGACAATCAATGCAGTGTACCACAATGTAAGCACAGGTGAAATTCTTGACATCACAGGCAAAAGCCTTGACGACATCAAGAATCACGTGATACGGTGCGCAAACGACAACCCAGACGTGGTGTTTATGGACGACCCTTTGAGAAATATGAGGGTGTGCAGGTTTTCAGCCCGTTATGGTTGGAAGATAGAGAAAGAGACGTACATGTCCATGATACGTAATGTTGCCCGTCTCGAGATAATCACCAAGGAACGCATACAAGACGAACTGATGAAAATACTCACCTGTAAGAATCCTGTGATGGGACTTGAGGAATTGGAGGATATGGGTGCGTTGGAGTATGTGATTCCAGAACTTGAGGAAACGGTTGGAATGGAACAGAACAAATACCATTTTGGCGATGTGTGGGAACACACTCTCAGGGTTGTGGAGAACGCAAGCAAGATGGCGGTTGAGAACGATTATGACAAACAAGTGCTGATGATGGCAGCGTTACTGCATGACATTGGAAAGATAAAGACCCGTTCCGAGAAAGACGGAAAAGTACATTTCCTGTTCCACGAAGTCGAGGGGGCGAAACTTGCCGAGGGGATAATGAGAAGGCTGAAATTCAGCAACGATTTCATTTCCAAGGTTTCATTCCTTGTAAGGGAACACATGAGATTCAAAAGTTTTGGTGATGAAGTACCGTCTGACAAGGCATTGAGGAAATTCCAGTATCTCTGCAAGGACAAGGAACTTTTCAAACTCTGTGTCTATCTGATACATGCCGACAATACAGCACATGCCGAGGAATACTGTCTACCAAACCAATGCAGGAAAATACTCGAGCGTTCGGAGGAACTTGAGAAATACGGTGAATCCATGTTCGGGTACAAACTACCTATAAACGGATTTGACATCATGAAAATCAGGGGAATAGACAGTGGACCTGATATAAAGAAGTGTCAGGATTATCTGATAAAGTTGGCATACAACGGAGTCGGCAAACTTGACAAGACAAGGTGCATACAGATGGTAAAAAGTTTCAACCCGCAAAAAAGTTAGACCTTTTGCGGGTTTTTTTGTTATAAAATAGTATATTTGTCTGTGAACATTAAAATGCAAGACGAATATGCTGAAAGAACAAATTGACAAACTCATTGCAAATGCAATGATTGCTAAAGATGAAAAGCGTCTTGGCGTACTGCGTATGACCAAGAGTGCAATGTTGGTACTTGAGAAGTCGGGCGCCGAGTACAACGAGGCTTCGGAGTTGAAAATTCTTTTGAAGATGAAGGCTGCCATGGAGGATTCCATAACACAGTTCACCGCATGCGGAAGAACCGACCTTGCCGACAACGAGAAGGCGGATTTGGATATTCTCAACGAGTTTCTTCCAAAAGAAGCGTCGGAAGACGACATAAAGGCCTATACCAACGAGGTGATAGACGGATTGGGACATGATGTTTCCATGAGGGACATGAAAACATTGCTCTCGGCGGTGCAGGCTAAATATCCCACAGCCAACGGAAATATTGTTTCCGAGGTGGTTAAAAGCAGAATGTAATAAAATAATAAAACAAACAAATAAAAATTATGAAATATCCTTATTTAGGCTACAAATTGGATGAACAAGACAGAATGAACGTTGTCTTTTTCACAAGTGAGGATGAGGGCGTTGTTGTCCTCGACCAAACCCATGAGGAAGGACAGACCTTCGGCACAAACAGTACGTTCAATGAAGACGATTACGATTTTCTCCCCGACAAAGACAGCAACGGTCAGGAAGTATGCGTAAGACTTGCCAATTAATAATCATTTAAAACCATTTAATTATGACGTTAGACGAATTTAAAAGCATTATTGCAGAGAAACCTATGGTAGTGATGAAATGCTCTGCGGAATGGTGCCAACCTTGTAAGGTTCTTGAAAAGACACTGTTGGGTATTGAACCCGATTATCCATCAATTGAATTCATCCACTGTGACGTTGAGGAGTCAGACGAAATCGCCGCAGCATACCGCATCAGAAGCGTACCGACGATGTTCTATATCGTCAACGGTGAGATAGTCGACAAGACTGTCGGTTCTGTTTCCGAGACAACATTGAAAGAGAAACTTGACGCAATGTCCACCAAAACAGAAAACAATGGATAAGGAAGAACTGAACAACAGCACAATCATCCGCAACGTTTCGGTTGACCAAAGCGAGATATTGCACAACATAATGGTTTTGTACAACGACAACAAACCATTTGACTGCGACATGACAGCAAGCACCCTTGCGTTCTACAGGAAAACCAAGGGTGATGCCTATGAGATACCCACTCCCAAAACTCTGTTCGACGTATGCCCACAGGTTGAAGGCTGCCAAAAGATAGAACCGTATAAACCTTTGCCTTTGGAGGACAACAGTGTCGGAAGCCTTGTCATTGACTTGCCGTTCATAATATCGAGTATGGAAGCACCTTCAAAGGACAAAGACGGGGCAAACATGATAATGAACAGGTTTGCTTCCTTCTATCCTGTGGATTTGCTGTATTACAACTACGCATATTGGATAAAGGAAGCCTACAGGGTGGTGAAACCCGATGGCATAGTTGTGTTCAAGACGCAGAGTGTGATAAGTGGAGGCATTCGTATCAATACCGAGGCATACAGTTTCATGTGTGCAATGTACAATGGTTTCACAATTGAAGACCAATTCACGCTTATTGCGAACAACAGAATCATTTCTCCGAGCAAGTACAAGAAACAGGTGCATGCAAGGAGTTACACAAGTCAGTTCTTCGTGTTCAAGAAAACCTTGAAGAAGAAGAGCAAGGATTTCAACTATTGGACAGCGATACCGCTGATATACGAAAATATGGACAAATTGTCCAATGACGTGTTAATAAAGGATTTAGCAAAAAAGTAATATGCAATACAGAAGATTTATATTAAAGAGAGACTATGAATGCGAGTTCGGCACATTGCCCGTCAACTCACAGATTGACATCTACGGTGACAGAATAATGTTCAACGGCGGCATGATTGAACCGCAGTATTACAGTGTCCTTGAAAGCCTAATCAACACCCCCGAACTATTTGACAAATACCTGAGGGAAGTTGTCATACCTGTAAACAAGATTTGAAATGGATGAAATGGTTTTAACAAACTACTACAACAGGGAACCGATTTCTCACATTGTTGCAGGTCCACCTGTCCTTCGTTTCAGTATTGAGGAGATTCCATATATACTGTTTACAAGCGATATGCATCTGCAACACAATAATATCATATCCTTTACCCACCGTCCGTATACAACTGTCGAGGAAATGAACATTGACTTGGTGCGGAATTGGAACAAGGAAGTGGAAAGTGTTGGTAGGAATAAGGCTATTGTCATTCATTGCGGAGACTTTATCTTTGGAACCAAACGTGCCTACAATTTCTATATCAACAGGCTTCTCGGTTCCAAGATATACATGGTTATCGGCAACCACGACATCAAGAATGTTATAAATCAATACAAGTTCGAAATAGATGGCAATGAGCGCATCGTGTGGAACGGTGAATATCTTGTGGAAATTTTCGATGAGGACAAGAAGAAAGTGACCACCTTTACGGTCAGTCACCATCCATACATGTCTTTCAACGGGGCATTCAACTTGCATGGTCATCTCCATACACCTCCTGACTTACAATATTATACGGGTAGTGATAAGGTTATTGGCGAAAAACTGCGTGAGATGGGTAACTACTATGACGTGGGTGTTGACGGAAACGGATACAAACCAGTCCGATTGTCGGACATATTGACAGGTAACACCATTTCACCCAAAATGAAATGCGTGGATTACGAATTTTGGCAGAATAAACTGATTAAAAAATAGATTATGACAGACAAAGAACTTTGGGAAAAAAGATGCATTCCCGCACTGAATGAAATGTATCTGATGTCAGATACGGTCTTTGGCAAGAGTGAATTTCCTTCGGACTTCGAATACACGTTTGAAAACATAATGAAATACTCTCCAAAGATGGAAGACGGGCGGTGTGAGTTTCCGCTTTACGCATTCTTTTCAGACAAGGAGAAAAACGAGGAAATAATGAAAAAGGCTACAGCACGTCTTCGGTCGTGGTATGTTTTCCCTTATCGGAGTGAGATTATATATGATGATGAACAGATTGCCGAGATGAAGGAAAAAATAAAGAAACTGTCCGAAGATAAGGAGAAGAACAGTTTTGAAATTGCACTCCTTGAGGAGAAAATCATATACAATGACATCTACAAGGAACGCCATCAACTGTGGCTTGAATACAAAGCCAAGTACGATGAAATCGAACAGTCATTTCAAAACAAGGAAATCGACAGGAAAGCCTACAACCAAAAGAAAAAGGATTTGTACAAAGAATACAAATGCACCAAGCGTGGCGAGAGCGAAAGGGTAAGATGGACAGTGTTCAACTATGAACCCAACAACAATGAAGAAATCTTCAATTCACTGAAGAAAGCCTATAATGGTGAAGATTACGATTGGCATAACAAGGATTTCATCGACACGACGGTCAAATCCATCCGTGAATTTGTAAATAATGTAAAGACCAATACAATTACAGTGACGAAATATGAGTAGGAAATTAATTAAAAATGCATCATAAAATGAAGAAATTTTAATTTTATGTGATATTTATTAATATATGAAGACAAAACAGGTATTAAAAATATTAAAAGTAACAAGACCGACATTGACCAAATACGTCAAAAACGGACGTATAAAGGTCAAAGAGATGCCAAACGGTTTCTATGAATACAATGACGATGACGTGTTCAAAGCCGCAAATATTTCGCCGTCTCGCAAATGTGTCATTTATGCACGTGTCTCAACACAGAAACAGAAACGGGATTTACAAAACCAGATTGACGTGATACGCGAATATGCAAACAAAAACGGTTATACGGTCGAGAGAGTATATTCTGACGTCGCAAGCGGATTAAACTATGACCGTGGTGAGTTTCAGGAAATGCTCAACGAAATATTGGCGTACAAAATCAAAACAGTCATTGTTTCAAACAAAGACAGGCTAACAAGAGTTTCGTTTGGCATGTGGCAACAACTGTTCGGACAATTCTCATGTGATTTGGTCGTTGCAAACAACGATGATGCCGAGAACGAAAACAGCGAGAATGAGATTTTCGAGGATATCATTTCGTTGCTTCATTGTTTCGCCATGCGGATGTATTCGGCAAGGAGGAAAAAGAAAATAACACTTATTGAGGAAGACATGAAAAATGAGATTGGTTTATAAGTTTGACATAAAACACAACGAAAAACTATATGAATTGTGTAAGGTTTCAAAAAACCTTTACAACCAGGCGTTGTATATTGTCAGACACGAACTGAAGGAAAACAACAAATGGTTGGGGTACGGGCAACTTAACACAATCCTTCAGGACACATTCAATCTCGATGGCGAAATTAACTACAGACTGCTAAAAGCACAAGTCGCACAACAGTGCTTGAGGGCATTGGACAAGAACATTAAATCTTATGTCAAATCAATCAAGGATTTCTCTAAGAATCCCTCAAAATACAAAGGACGTCCGAAACTTCCAAAGTATAAGAAAGAAGCAAACCAACTCATATACACCAACCAATGCTCAACAATAAAAGACGGTTACATACATCTCTCAAAAGAACTGAAGATACGCATCCCGCAGTACGGGAAGTACGGGAAAGAATTGGTGGATTTCCAACAGATAAGGGTGGCACCAAAGATGGATAAGACATTTACGGTTGAGATTGTATACCTATCCGAAAGGAATACCGATACAGACTTGGATTACAAGCAGTACGCTTCCATCGACTTGGGAGTAGACAATCTCGCAACAATGATATTGTACGGTGAAGAACCGATGCTTTTCAACGGAAGACAACTGAAAGCGAAAAACCAATATTTCAATAAAATAACATCAGAACTAAAAAGTAAGTTAACCAATGGACAAAAAACGAGCAAAAGAATTAAGCGGCTCTACATAAAGCGTGACAACCAAGTAACCGACATGTTTCACAAACTGTCCAGGAGAATAGTCAATCTGTTAATAGAACACAAGGTAGGCAACCTCGTTGTAGGTTACAATAAGGGATGGAAAGACTCCATAAACATCGGTAAACGAAACAACCAGACGTTTGTTGGCATACCATATGCAAAACTGATATATTTCCTGAGGTATAAATGTGAGATGTGTGGGATAAACTTGGTGGTTAACGAAGAGAGTTACACGTCCAAGTGCGACGCATTGGCAATGGAACCTATTGGGAAACATGAGGAATACAAAGGAAAACGTGTCAAACGCGGGATATTTCAATCCTCGACAGGGAAGTTGGTCAATGCGGATGTCAACGGGGCGTTGAACATAATGAGAAAAGCAGTCGGTGATTCCGAGTGTGTCACAAGGATAATCGATAGTGGTCGGCTGTTCCGACCGGTAAGAATAAACATTTTATAAATGTTAACTCTTATAAATAAATTTTAAATATTTTAATAAAATTTAGAACATGAGTAGAAGTGTAGTCAAGACGGTGCTTGTTGTCGGTGACAACCCCGATACCAAGGCAATGGAGTTCTCAGCCGACAAAAAGGTTGAGAAATATGTAAAGTACAAGTTTGCCGATGCAGGGAAGATGAGAGAGAAACAACTCAAGTCCCTTGAAGCGATACTTACGTCGGATACAATCAAACTGTCAAACCTGCAGAAACAGGTTTACGAGAACCTGTACCAATCCACATCGGAGGAGGATGATGAGCAGTTTTTCGACAACATTACCTATGGTATGGAAATCGACGAGGAAACAGGTGACGCCTATTCAACCGTCAACCCGAAAGCCAAGTACCAATATCAGAAATGCTATGACAACAGCCTTGTGAAGACGGGGCAGGAATCGGAGTTCAGCAACCCGTTTACCCTGAAAAACGGTTCAAAGCGGTATTCTGCCAAGAAATTTGATATAGATTGGAACAAGATGCACATGTCCAATACACGGGTCTATGAAGCCGCATGGGAATTGTGTGTTGAGGGGCGTGACCCCGAGACGGAGTTGGAGGAAACCATCAAGAAAAACATGGAGAATAGGGTTTCATATTTTGCCAATTTCAAGAATAAGGAGGAATACGTTATCCACAGTTGTGCGTTTTGGTGCTATGGCATAGTGATAGACGGTCAGTACCATGAACTCGACTACAGGACATCCGACAAGAAATGGATTTCCGAGTTCTACGAAAGGTTTATAAAGCCTTTGCCTGAAGACATTCTCCTGACAATATATGAGGCCAGGAGTCTTAACGATTGAAAAATAAGATAAAAAACGTTATAAACAATGTACACTACCAAAGATGTTGCAGTATATCAAGACATAATCAGACTATCAAACAAAAACATAACGTTTAAGGAAGTATGGCACGGGTATTTTGCCCCGAAGAAGTACATAAGCGATGACAACTACCTTTGTGAAAAATACAAGGTGTCCAAGAAATTCGAGGAAATGGACAATTTCCGACAAGTCTTGGATTATTTCGTAAAACGGTACACTGAGGATGTTGACCAAACCTATGACTATGATAATGTGAGAAGGGGTGGTTTGCCGTTTTCGGAGATTAAGAAATACCAACTGTGTGGACGCAGTGATGAACAACTGACGCTCATGGCACAGCGAATGGGTGAGGAATGTGCCGCAAGGGGTATTTTGTTGGAGTCAGGTGCGGAAAAAGATATTGAAAAGATGAAAGACCTTATCATTGGTCATGCCTGTTATGAGACACTTATAGGCTTCTATGTTGAGTATGAGGTAAGGAGATATCTGTTACACAAGGGGAAGAACCTTACCGTGCCTGTGGAGGAAACTGAAGTGGCAACCGTCATGGACTCCATGGGGGCGGACATCCTGATTTCGGATGAGGAGAACAAGATAAAGGCGATATTGCAGATAAAGCCAATCACCTTCATAAATGGGCGTGAGAGCGCCGACCTTATAAGCGACAGGTCCAAATGCTACACACAGAACGACCCTTATTTCAGGGAATATGCACAACAGCATCCCGAAAAATTCTCAAAGGGAAAAGTCCCTGAGTGGTATTATTTGTTCTATAACAAAAGGATTGTGGATAACGGTGACTTCAGGTTCAACGACGAATGTTTTGCGCGTTTCGGATATAAGATTAGTGGAAATACCCATCCGTTTTTTATGCAGAAGGAACAACTTTGGGACAGAAACGGGCATATGCTGTATGATGCCGAGACATTGAAAGACAATATTACATATTTTATACTTTTTTAACAAAAAAGATTTGTTCCGTATGGAAAAATGTTAGTATTTTTGCAAGTGTAAACAAACATTGTCTATGAAAATTACTGACATTATAAGTGATAACTTTACCCCCAAGTGGGATGTAATAGAAAGCATCGACGAGTTCAAAAGACTGTCGGAGACTCCACAATCGTTAAAATTTCATAAGGAGGGAAATGTGTATGAGCATACAAAATTAGTGTGTTCAAGAATGGCCGACATAATAAACGGCAAAGTTTCCTTTATAAGAAACGAGGAACCGTCCAATGAACAGAAAACAGCGTTGATGGCTGCTGCGGTGTGTCACGACCTTGGCAAGGCAACCTCAACCAAGTGGAACGAGGAACTGCAGGAGTGGAAAACCAAGAACCACGGCGCCGAGGGGGAACGGATAACCCGTCTCCTTTTCTTCGACGAGCCGAACATCCAACTGAGGGAGAAGGTATGCTATATGGTACGACGCCATATGACACTCCATCATATATTTGATGTGGAGGAGAAAATCAACAGCCGCATGATGTCACTGATGGGCGAACAGGCTTCAGTATACGAGATGGTCTGTCTGAACTATGCGGACTCGTTGGGTTCGATAAACGACCAGAACACACCTGAGGAAGTGATGTCCAGACTCAACAGGGTTTTGGCACTCGAGTTCTCCATAAACAAAACCCATGAAGACTTGTATGAAAGCCATTACGGTTTCAGACGCACCCTGACCGACAACTCACCGAACGTCTATGTCATGATGGGTGTTGCGGGTAGCGGCAAGTCAACATACGCACAGCGTTTCCTTCCGAATGCAATGCAACTTTCCCGTGACGTTATCCGTGAGGAACTTGGATATGCAAAGGAGGGTGAGAAGGTGAAGTGCACCAAGGAACAGGAAAGCAATGTGACAGAGGTTTTCAACAAGAAGGCTCTTAATGCCTTGGCAAAGGGACAGAACATCATTATAGACAACATGAACCTTACCAAACGCTACAGGGACATGTTCCACCGTGAGTATGGCAGTTTCAACCCGAGATACACATACATCTATGTGGAGGCCCCCACAATCAACACCAACATAACAAGACGTGACGGGCAAATCCCTGAAAAGGAGATAGAGAGAATGGTGAACTCCATAGATTTCCCTGAAGGTCATGAGTATGACAGCCTTCGTCTTGTCAAGCAGACAGAATTGGGTGGGGAGATTGTTGCAACACCGTTTGATGTGAAAAATGTGAATATATAAATAAAACGGTTCAAACTGTAAATTAAAACACTGAACTATGGAGATTTTTAAACCCAGCCACGATACGGTTGTGACGGTTGAATGGAAAGGACAAACAATCGCAGTATGCGATACCAATGATACAGCGGATACCTTTATTGAGTGGTATTCACAAAATTGTGTTGTGCCTGAAAGTGAAGACAATAAGAAAGATTTTAGCAAAACCAAAAGGTTTATATTAACGTTAAAAAAATGACATTATGCAAGTAAATGAGCTAATGATAGGCAATTGGGTGCGTCTTGTTAAAGCATACGGCAACCAATGCGATTTGCAAATCAGTGTAGATGCGTTGGATATATATCGTATTTCACAAGGCGATTATGAAGTGGAACCGGTGGCACTTACACCCGAAATACTGTGCAATAACGGGTTTGTGGAGGAAATGGATAAAGACAAAATCCACCATAGATATTCCCTGACGGAAGGTAGTACATATTTTTCCGTGAAATATGCAAGAAGTGTTTTTCAATGGTTAGGTCCGTTAGATATAGAATATGTACACGAGTTACAAAATGTACTTAAAATCTGTGGCATCAATACTGGTATTATATTATGACCATTTTTTTATCATTAAAATAAAAACATACTATGAGTGTATTAGATGAGACTAATGATGAATCTTTTTTGCAGGAAAAAAGAACATTTATAAAACAATGTGCTATTGAGGCGATGCAAGGAGTTCAGGAAAGCGGAAAATTTGGTATTGCTCTTGAAGTTATACCCGCAGAATTAGCTAAAATATCATTTGATATAGCGGAAAGTATGTGGGACGAATATGAGAAAAGATATAAAATCCCTTCATCTGTATAGTTTGTGGTATGAATAAAGTATTTGATTATAAAATAATAAGATAAAACAACATTAAAACATGACTAAACTTTTTGAAATTGAAGGACCTGTGGATGACTTGCTTAACGTGTCACCCGACGGCACAATGAAATGTGCAAACCTTGTCTATCTTGGACAGGACAAGATGGATGCCGAAAGCGAGATTTTCCATTTCGCAATCACATCAACCGCCATGAACGCAAAGCATGAGATTTTCGACAAGATGCTCGGCAAGAGAATAAAGGTAACGGTAGAAATGACGGAGGACGAAACCACGGAAAAAGATAATGACAAGGGTGATGAAAAACAGTATAAAGAGAATATTAATAACATATTTTCAAAGTACACTGTCAATGGAGTCTTAACACCAACTTTGGATATGTGCAAAGAACTTGCCGACAACGATATTCAATATCATCCCGAGAAATTAGGTGTTGATGCATCGTTAATTTCTACCATGAATAGTGATATGGCTGTATATAATAGAATAAGAGATGCATACGCTACGGGATTGGCAAAAGGTATGTTGTCAGTAACAAAAAAGAAGGAGGACTAACCCATGATTAAATTCTTAATCGGCATTGTAGTCGGTGTTATCGGCTACAAGGCATACAAAAAGTACGCAAAATGACCAAGAAAGAAAAGGTTAACCGCATTATCCTCGACGACATACAAGACTGTTATATCGTCGGGGATATTCACGGTGAATACGGTTCACTCCTGTATTCGATAAAGTGGGCTGAACTGCAGGACTGCCTGATTATCTGTGCAGGTGACTGCGGTATGGGGTTTACAACCGTCGAAGGGGCAAAAAATGAACTCTCCAAACTCAGAAAATACTGCAACAATAACAATATCCACGTTTTCTTTGTGAGGGGTAACCACGACAACCCTGAATGGTTTGAGAAGAAGGTTATCAACTTCCCCAACGTCAAGTGCATACCCGACTATACCGTTGTCACGTACAACAATAACGGCACCCTTACCAATATATTATGTATAGGTGGTGCCACAAGCATTGACAGGAACGGTCGCCTAAAACAGATGCTCGAATCCAAGACAAGGTTTCTCAAATACCATCCGACCGCAACATACGAGGAGGCTGACGACAATATACGTCACTTGTATTGGGATGGCGAACAACCTGTCTTTGACCCCGACAAACTCAACGCAATCAAGGAAGCGGGGTTGGAAATAAACATGATGTGCACACACACCTGTCCGAGTTTCTGCACCCCGACACATAAGAACGGTATCGAGGGATGGCTCTTGGCTGATAAGACACTGTCAGGTGACTTGGATAGGGAAAGGGAGACAATCGACCAAATACGCAACAAACTGTTGGAGGACGGTCATCCTATAGAAAAATGGATATACGGTCACTACCACTTCCACAACAGTGAGGTGATTGATGGCACAATGTATGTGCTTCTCGACATGGCACGTGGCGCCAAGTGCGACATGTATCGGATTTAACACATATTAAGAAAAAAGATTTGGCCAATTCCAAATCTCTTCATATCTTTGCAAACGTAAACAAATAAAAAAAAATAAATATGAAAAGAATACTTTTTACAGTTGCAACAACCATTCTTTTGATAGGTTGCACACCGAACCTCACACAGTCACAGGATGGAACATCATCAGCACCCATACAGGTGAACGATAAAATCGGAGACGCCCCGCATTTTTTCTCGGGTATAACAAAATTCTCATATAACGGGCATGACTATATAGCATTTACATTATCTTCATCCAAAGAAGCTAACCATTGTATAGTCCACGACCCTGACTGTAAACGTTGTAAAAACAATAAATAAATTAGACTATGGAAAAGAAAAAGACATTTTTGACCGCAAGTGCGGACATGAAAGAGGAATATTGCGCCAAGGTGGTGCGTATAGGCAAGATGAACCCCATCGAGGGCGCAGACCGTCTTGTGCAGACATTGCTTGACGGTTTCAGCATCGTTGTCGGCAAGGGGCAGTTTACCGAGGGTGAGCCTGTAATCTACTGTCTTAACGAGACTCAGATTAACAAGGACTTCCTTTCCGCAAATAATCAGTTTGAGTTCGGTGAACGCCATCTTAACGCCAATGCCGAGATGGTCAACAACCTCATCAACGAGGGCAACGTGGAGGAAGCGAAACGCAACGTGGGCTTCTTCAACAAGCACGGCCGTGTGAAACTTATCAGACTGAAGGGCTGCCCTTCATACGGATGTGTGTTCAAGAAGGAAAGCCTTGAGAAATGGATTCCGAGACTGAAGGACATCAACCTTGAGGAATACCTGAAAGTCGACGAGAACGGCTACGAGCACCCCTTCAATTTCGATACCGTTGACGGCAAGCTGTTCGCCGAGGCTTACGTTCCGCCCATGCCACAAGAGAATCACCGCAGTGGTGACAGGCTGTATCGCAAGAGAATGAAAAGGATAGAGCGTTTCGATAGAATGGTTCCAGGACAATTTTGTCTACATTACGACACAAACCAATTACAGAGCAACATTTGGAGAATCAATCCGAACGATGTTGTAACCGTCACTGTTAAGGAACACGGCACCTCGGGCATTTTTGGAAACGTTCTGACACGCATACCTGTCAAACTCTCAATGTTTGCCCGATACAACAACAAGTGTATCAACCGTTCCATCAAGATGATAAAAAGACAGGAAAAGCGTTTCTATTGGCAGCGTGAGGCGGTCAATCGCAAGGTGGCAAGCCTTAAGAAGGGGTTGGTTGATGAGTTCAAGGTGGACTACGGCAACATCTACTCAAGCCGTGGTGTCATCAAGAACCAATACATCAACAAGAATGTCACACCTGGGTTCTACGGCACCGACATATGGGGTGAGATAAACGACATCATCAAACCGCACCTCCTGAAGGGAATGACCGTGTACGGCGAAATCTGCGGATACCTCACCAATTCCGACAAGATGGTTCAGAAGAACTATGATTACGGATGTAAGCGTGGTGAAAATTTCCTTATGCCTTACCGTGTAACCTTTACCGACGAGAACGGCGACAAGACCGAGTGGGATGTCAGCGAGGTCTACGGTTGGACTGTCAACCTTATCAAGGAGCATCCCGAACTTGAGGGAAAGGTCAAACCGATTAACATTCTCTATCACGGAACACTCAGCAACTTGTATCCCGACATTGACATCAGGGAACATTGGCATGAGAATGTGCTTGAACTCATGAAAGGCGACAAGGAACACTTCGGAATGGAGGAAAATGAACCCCTCTGCAACACAAAGGTTCCAAGAGAGGGCATCGTCATAAGAATTGACGGTGACAAGAAAGCCGAAGCATTCAAGTTAAAGTGTAGCAAGTTCATGGAGAAGGAGTCAAGACAGGTGGATGCAGGTGAAGTTGACATAGAAATGGCAGATGCTTACGGAAAGTAGTTGACCTTAAATGAAATGTTCATGAAAAAGATAATGTTCAACGACAAATATGGATTGACCGATGCGGTGTTGAAAGGTGAAAAGACCATGACACGCCGCATCGTCCCAATCGACCTGTACAATCGCACGGATTGGAAGGCTGTGGAGGACGGGAGGTATTATGCCGTCGAGAACGACGGAGACTATCTTGACATCCGTTGCTGTGGCAATTATAGAATCGGAGAGGTTGTGGCAGTAGCACAGTCGTATCAGACCATAGAAAAGGAAATACGTTCATTGGGTCTTCCTTTGGACTTGAAAGAGGGTATAGCAAAACACAAGGGGTATACCAACAAGATGTTCGTGAAGGCAAGTGACATGCCGCACCAAATACGGATAACCGACGTCAGTGTTGAACGGTTGCAGGACATCAGTGATGAGGACTGTCTGAAAGAGGGAATTGTGGTTGATGCACACCGTCAGGTATTGTCCGATGACATATATATGTTTGAGGTTAACGGAAAGCACTATATCCAATGGCACTTTTACAACCCCCGTGAGGCGTTTGCAGCACTCATAGACAAGGTAGGGAAGAAGGGAACGTGGGACAGCAACCCTTGGGTATTCGCATATTCATTTGAATTGGTGTCATGAATTTGGATGGAATCGACCTGTCGGCAGTTATAATGCAATTCATAGGGCAAGAACGTAAAGTTAGAGGGGTTGATTTTGCCGAGTGGTGCGGTAAAAAAGTTTTGGCGGTGCATACAACAGACATCAACAATGCAAACTTTACTTGCACCACGTATTTTGACGAGTTCGCACTCAGAAATAAATTCCCAATTACAAGAAATCCTTATAACACATTTAAAAGTATAATGGACAAAGATGAAACATACGTCATAATGGAGGACAACGGGGAATGCAGGCTAACCGACCCCGATGCGGTTCTGCCCGAATGTATTGAGATTATGAAGAAATTCCTTTACGAATACGGATTTCCCATACCTGAAGAACACCTGTGCGAACTGGCCAAGGCATCTTTATTTGTTTGTTGGTACGAGGAGAAAACTTCCCCGAAACCGTATTGGTATGAGATTAAGATAGCAGAATTCATATTCCGAAGCTTAATCGAGGTTTATTGGCACCATTGCCCTGTCTTGGAAAATCCCCTGAAACTGTGGAACTACACAGTTGAATGGTTGGACAAACACCAACATGAATATGAAGCGTCTTTCAAGAATTGGGGCAATGCAATTACCGCCACCGAAGAGATGAGGTCAGAATATATAAATGATATTATCAATATAATAGAATCATGACAGCAGAAGAACTAAGACAGATAACCAAGGTTTCACTCCTGAACCCCGTTGTCATCAAATATATCGACGGACAGTTGGTGAAAGCCGCAAAGGAAGGTGACTACTCATGTGTATGTGACATGATTGACAGCAGGGGCTATTCGCAACCGATTTCGGAAACGCAGTATTTCTCGTTGAGAAAACACTATACCGACCTCGGTTTCAGAGTCAACGCTGACCCGAAGCCTGGAAGCGATGGGAAATACCATGTTAAAAAGATAACATTCGATTGGTCAGCCCCGACATCGGTCAATGTATCGGCTGACACCAACATTGTACATGAAGAAGGAGTTTCATAAAAATCAAAAAACAATAACATTATGACACTGATAATAGGCAAAATCGACAAAAGAAACAAAAAACAGATGATGTGGTCAGACGGCATCCTCAAGCAGGGCGACATGGTCTCATCAAACAATTCCAGAAAAATAAGTTCATTCACGGATAATGACATACACCTTGTAATAGGAACGTCAGGGGTGCATACATGGAACAGGTATGTCCGTAACCACCTTCTTCAGGAACTGAAAAAATCCAAGTACCTGTGCGGATGCCTTAACGACACCGACTACGCAGAGGAACGACTGACAGACATATTCCTGAAAATGCTTGACGACTACCGTGACCACTCAGGCAACAAGGGCGAAATCAGTTTCGGACATGTTGTGCTTCTGAACGGGCACATGTACCTTGTCGAGACTACAGGCGACGACTACGAGGTGACTACAACAGAAGTGACAGACCGTGACTACGTGTGCAGCGGAATGGGTCAGGAGGCAGCCGAGTGCATGATGCTTCTTAAAATTCCTCCCGAAAAAATTTTTAACGCCATTTCAACAGTATATTCCTCTGTAAATGACAATGTTATGTACCTTGAGGAAAAATATGGCTCAGAAAAAAGTGAAAAAAATACAAAAAAATAGTATATTTGCAGTGTACTTTTGAAAATTGGGGTATATTTATAATTAAACGAAATGTTGCAATGACGAATTTTAAACATAATAACAACGGAAGTTCCTTTAACGGTTCAACACGTTATTGGGAACACGGGTATTGTGCGTCGTCAGGCTGCATTCGCAAGGCAATTTAACCCCAACATATTTTCCCCCTTTTTGACAGCCTGACGTTCCCCAAGACATCAGGCATTTTTTTTGGGATTTTTAAGGAAAAAAATTTGGCGGTTAGAAAAAAAAGTCTTACCTTTGCAAACGTAAACGAGAGAACTTTGACATATTAGGCAATCATACAAATAGGAAAACGGGGATGTAGCGTAGGTGGTAATTGCGCGGGTGACTGAAAATCACCAGGCACTTGTTCAACTCAAGTCGTCCCCACAAATGGGTAGGTATACCGTAATTGGTAGCGGGCCTGACTGTAAATCAGGTGTCTAACGACTCTGGGGGTTCAAGTCCCTCCCTGCCCACAATAATGCCAGAGCGCCAAAGTTGGAGAGTTGGAACTGACTGTAAATCAGTCGCCTACGGGCTTAGTAGGTTCGAATCCTACCTCTGACACAACAGACATTTTTTTTTTTCACAAATTAAAAATAAAGGAACAATGAAAATCTACTTTGCGGCAAGTCTTTCGGAAGACAAGAGAAAATTCATGTACGAGGCGGTGAAGAGGCTGCGTGACATGGGGCACACGGTGTACGCCCCCATAGAGCATGTCGTTGAACATGCGTGGGAGTGGCCGAACAACGAATGGGGACTGCAGGTCTTCCGCAACGACGTCAATGCGATAAACGATTCCGAGTTCGTGGTTGTGCTGAGTTGGGGAAGGCTCGAGACGAGTGCGGGCACCACATGGGAACAGGGATACGCCTACGGAATAGGAAAGAAGGTAATTCTTGTGGAGATGACCGACAACGTTCAGAGCCTCATGGTGGCAAACGGGAGGTTCGCAACCGTCAAGGGATTGGAAGGCCTGTACCAATACGACTTTTCCAGAATGGAACCTCTCAGGTCACAGACAGAACAGAAATAGAAACGCAGGAATAGCTCAGTTGGCTTAGAGCACGACCCTTCCAAGGTCGAGATGTGGGTTTGGCTCCCATTGCCTGCTCAAACATAGGTCGTTGGTGTAACGGTAACATGGCTGTCTCCAAAACAGTTGATGGAGGTTCGAGTCCTTCACGGCCTGCAAGACACACATGGTGTTCGTAGTTCAATGGTGGAACGCCGCCCTGTGGAGGCGGATGGTGTCAGTTCGAGTCTGACCGAACACCCTATTTATAAAATATAAGGTATATGAAAATGATAAATTTGGTGAAGAACAAAATAAGGAAAGCCGTCAGGGAAGTGTTGAACGAGAATGTTGTCGGATACCCGATGCACTTCAGGACAATATACGATGACATAGGAGACGGACTCCTGATAAACGAGGGTCTGATAAAAACCTATCCATTGTCGTATGTACAGAAATACTTTGACAGACGATATGTGTTCGACATACGTGAGAAATACTTCAACGACAACGATTGGAAGGTCATCCTCGTACTGCCGTCAAAATCCGATAAAGCGCAGGAGATTACCGATGTCTTGAACAGGTTTGGATATTATCTTGGCTACAAGGAAGAGAATGACAGGGGGCTTTGCCTTCAGTTCGAGCCTAAATTCCAGAACAAGTTCACAGGACAGCAAATGAAAGAAGTCGGGTGCAAATACCTGATACATGTTTCCCCGATGTACAATCAGGAAAAGATAATGGCAAACGGGTTGTGCCCCACAAGTAGAAACGGCGAGTTCAGTTATCCGAACAGGATATACTTATTCCTTGATACTGTGTCGGACAGGGAGTTGGAAAGCATGGTAAGCAGACTTTCCGCCTCGAACAAGAGCAAGGGAAACGACGGCAGGTATTGCGTCTTCAACGTAAGCCTTGAAGGTCTTGAGGAACACACGTTTAACCTTGACTTCAACATGGACAACGCTGTCTTCACCGAGGAAAACATCCCCCCGACAAACCTGCAATTGGTGAAAATCCTCAATGTTTAACACTTTTTAACAAAAAAGATTTGGCCAATTCAAAAAATGGTAGTATCTTTGCAAACGTAAACAAAACAGAGATAGAAAAAAATTCCGAGAAAGTTGAAATTTGCAAGAAAAAATAGTATATTTGCATTGTCTGATTGGTTCATGATAGATGACATCCCGCCATTCAGATAACAGTGGCGGAAGCCGGGTAGCTCAAGGGTAGAGCGTTGCCCCGCATTGCGAGGAAGAGAGTGCAGGTTCGAATCCTGTCCCGGTGCCGAGACACGTAATGTGTACAGTACTTTGACATATTGGTTAGAGGTTAAAAACGGACAGATGAGCCGCCAACGGACGGTTCGGAAGTCCACAAGACAAGAAAGTTCGTTCCTTGACAATAGGCATAAGAGGGCTTATCCTCGCACTGCGAGGATTGTAAGTACCCGAGGTTCCCGCTTTTATTTTTGCGCGATAACAGGCGATTGTTGGGGAATTGACATAGGACTGATGTGGGAGAGATACCCTATTCAGCCCCCAAAATGGGACATCAGGGCGTTTGGCGGTGACGATGCACCCTTAACATAAAGGGTAGCGGCAGGCACGACTTTTTTGCAGGTGTTCCGAATATGGGAGACATACAGCAAACCATCTTTGAATTTCATAAAACAGTTTTTAAGTGGTTTACAAACAGTCCAAAATGCCCGTCCGTCTCCTGACACCATAGCGGTTTTCACGAGTTTCCCGCTTTGCCCTAAAAACTCTTTATATCGATAATCGGTTATATGGAAGCCGTACAGCAAACTTTTCAAGCAACAAACTTTTAATTTGTACACGCTAACCTTGGCTTCTGTCGATTATACTAAACTTAATCTAAGCCTGAAAGGTGGGCGTTATCTATAATACCTTCCACAAGGCGTAAGCCAGGTGTGGATATGGGAAGGGTAACAAATATCTCTAATGGGGTTTGGTAAGCTTTATCTTGGTGAAGAAATTAAGTGCCAAGGGGTCCCAGATACAAGTGACTACGGAAATCTTGTAAGGTTTAGATTTATTTTGCTTCCTTAGTATAGTGGTTATTACTCCGGATTTGTAACCCGGAAACACTCGTTCAAATCGAGTAGGAAGCTCACCTGAAAACATTTTGTTTAAATTTTTAGTGTACTTCATTGGAGTTGTTCGTGTTCCCCCCTACTCCGCGTGTAAATAAAAAGAAGGGAACAATCTCGGAGGATAGTTTAACGGCAAAACGGAGGCTTGCATCAAAATGGTTTTCTGCATACGGAATACCAACAGCAACAGCAACCAATACGCAACAGGGTGCCTCAGTTACAGGTTCGAATCCTGTTCTTCCGACAAAGGCCGAAGCCCACACGCACATGCTTAATGAGTCTCAACGTGCGTTCCGAAAGGAATAGGACCATAGAGTTGGAAAGACCTGTGCACGGGTGTGAAAACGTTTCCAATAGACGGGGAAGTGGGGTCGGTTGCTTTGGGAACATAGCTCAGCAGGTAGAGCGGCACCCTGTTAAGGTGATGGTCGTAGGTTCGAACCCTACTGTTCCCGCATGATTTTTTGTCATAGTTCATAGTTTTTTTAAAGGAAGACGTACAGCAAACACAAAAGTTTTTATGGAAAAGACGAAAATTGTCTTCTGAAAAATGGCCCTTTAGTTTAGCGGTAGAACGAATGGTTTTCAGCCATTAGAGCGGGGTTCGACTCCCCGATGGGCTACAATGTACTAAAAGGACATCGGATTTTGACTTGTTTTCAAAGTTCGAAAGTATTTATAATAGCAGTTAAATTGTTGATAGTTATGATTTCAGATGAATTGTTACAAGAACATCTCATTGTTGAGTTTTTGTTTGCGGATAGTTTGAACCATGATTTTTTCATTACTGAGAATTATGGTAAAATACATGGAATATACGATATTATAAAAACTATAGGGGATAAATTCCTTAAAGGGGAACGGAGTGTGACTGTAGGCATACCCGATGTGGGTGAAGTTGAGATTGTTTTTCAATATTCCGAAGGTTGGACGAACAGGAATGTCGTTGCATACTGTGACTACAATGGTGCCAAGCCACGTATTATAGTTAATGTTGAAAGTGTAGACAGGAATGCGGCGGTGGAGGAAGTTAAAAGAATAATTGCCCACGAAATCATACATGCAAGGCATGAAAAGGGTGTTGAGGAAAGGTATGGCGAAGAAACGTCCATAGACAATTTTGAGAAGGGGTATAGGGCTGCAGTGCTTTTTTCAAAAGACAGTGACCCTTTGGTCAGTAGTTTTGGGTACACTCTCTACTATCTGTCAAAATCGGAACAAAACGCTTTTATAGGACAGACGTGCGTTGAAATTGAAAACATGGGTAACGAAATCAAAGACCACAAATCTGCGATGGAGTGTATCAAGAAAACCGACGCATATGCAAGAATAGTTACCTTGGGGAAAAGGATAGAGTTGCTGAAGTCAGCAAATGAGGAGGATATGCAGAATTTGGTCGATGGATATATACATTTAACAGGAATCAAGACAACTCCAAGTAAATTACTTAAATATGTGGAGAATGAATACCGTAAGTTTGTGGACAAATTTTACAGACAGGTTTCGAAAATGGCTTATGAACAGTATGAAAAGCATACCGCACAGCGTTTCGAACCCAAACTGAAGGATGGCCTGTACGAAGACCTGTGCAAAACAAGGGATTTTATGGAACGTCTTGATAATGTCAGGTAACGGTTGTTTTCAAAGTTCGAAAGTAGTTATATTTAGATATAATGAAAACCGATATGACAAAGACAAGTTTAATTTTAATGTTATGGGAACTTCCCCAACTCCTCCTTGGACGTATGATTGCCAAAAAGACAGGTGCCCATGCACACACTGTCGACGGTGTGCGTGTATATGTGACCAACAAGTATGACGGAATGTCGATGGGTGACACGTTGTTTGTCAACCCCAACTCGTTCTACGGGACTTGGATGGTCAAGCATGAGTTCGGTCATATAATCCAAAGCAGGATATTGGGTTGGCTCTACATCCCATTGATACTCATACCGAGCATTGTATGGAAAAAGGCTACCGAGGCAATTGACAGGGTCTTCCCCTCAGAGGAGGCTGACATCAATTTCTTCAGTCAGCAGTTCTATACCGAACAATGGGCAAATTGGTTGATACTTTAAGACGGATAGATACCCAAACTCCAACAGCCTAATGGAGGTGATAACCACCTTGTCGGCTGTTATAGGGGCTAAAGACAGTCAAGGCGAACATCCTGCGAGAAAACAGGAACATGGTTTAAATAGTACCTTACTGTCAATGCGTTCCAAAGGGTTGTGGTGTTGGATATGTACGGCTACGGCATGGGGTGAGATTGTAGCAAGCACCCTGCAACACTGCATATATCCGTTTTTTATTATATGGAGAGGTGGCCGAGTGGCTGAAGGCACAGGTTTGCTAAACCTGCAAACCCGATAAGGGTTTCGGGGGTTCGAATCCCTCCCTCTCCGCGCAAGTTTTGGGAATGTAGCTCAGTTATGGTAGAGCACCGCGTAACGGCGGGACCGCATGGGTTCGAACCCCATCATTTCTACTCTATCTAAATCCCTGTCTCGAAAGAGACCAATAGTAAACAAAGATTTTCCTGACAAAAGTGGGGCAGAGTAGTCGGGACGGCAGATGCAGCCGTGATGAAATAATGGTGGTAAGCGAGACGTGCATCAATCCACCAATTTTTAAAGATAGGTTGTAAAATCCGCAAGGGTACACCGTAAACTGTGTTGACCTGTCTTTTTTGACATAGTGCATAGACGTGGACTGTGACGGGGAATGGGTAAACCCGCGCCGTAAAATAGAGGAACGACTGGAAGTGGTCGGTAAAAGTCGGACGGTGGACCGAAAGGTTTTGACACGTCAGTCACTGTGGGTTCGAGTCCCATCGGTGCGCGGATATGCACTTTTTTTACGGAAAAATTGTAACTTTTGAAAAATACGTTATATTTATAAAAGAATAAGGTAACAGAAGAAATAAGAAAATGGTAACGGCTTTAATCATATTATCTGTATTGGCAATCCTTGCACAGTGCTGCATTGTGCTCAGGATGCCCGTCGCATGTGCAGACGCCGACAGACAAGACGACCCCAAAGCCGTGGAGGAAATAGGCAAGGAATAGACACATTTTTCACTCTCATTAATATGCGTGGTTCCTTGTCAGACACAGGGAACCACAATTTTTTTAAGGGAAATTAAGAAAAAAGATTTGGTCGGAAGGAAAAAAGTTGTTACCTTTGCAAACGTAAAAGATACAGTGCGGGATGGAGAAGTTGGTCATCTCACGTGGCTCATAACCACGAAATCGGGGGTTCGAATCCCTCTCCCGCTACCAAAAAATTCCGAAAGAAGCCCTGCCAGGCTTTCGAGTAGGTCGCACGGAAACTGATTAGACGACGGCGTGGCAGCGCCTTCGGATTGAAAGGCTGACGTGTAAGACGAGGTGGTGTAATCGGTAAGCACACTTGCTATGGTTGCAAGAAGCGTATGGTTCAAATCCTACTCTCGTGTCGTAACGCAAAATGCGTAAAAGTACTTTGACATGTTGGTTAGAGGTTAGATGCTCAGGTGGCGAAATTGGTAGACGCGCAACGTTGAGGTCGTTGTGGGGAAACCCGTGGGGGTTCAAGTCCCCCCTTGAGCACAAGTTTTTTCTCCCTGTAGTTCAGTGGATAGTAACGAGAGATTCCTAATCTCTAAACCGAGGTTCGAGTCCTCGTGGGGAGACAAAAAGCAGACCATGTGGCGCTGAAATACACCTGACAGGAAAGCGCCTGAAAGCAGAAATGCGAAGTCGAGTCCAAAGATGGTGTTCACGGACGAGGTAATGGCGAGGTGTCGGTTCAAGTCCGACCATGGTCTCAAATTCCAATTGTTGATATACGTTTGAACGTATGTAAGACGAGCGTTCGAATCGCTCCATCTCCACAAAATTACAAAGTGCCCAGGGCACGAAAGCATTGCAGATAATGATGCTAATCCTGAACCCAAATCGAAAAGGGGTCGTGTTGCAAGTCATACTTTGTAGGATAAGGATAACATTGGGGATGTCTTGGTTTCGATTGCATGTCAAGTAGGATGTAAGGAGATTGGGATTAGTTGTTTTAAACGGCAACACAAACTATCGTTATGCAATGGCTGCCTGATAGGGCACCCATGTGCGAGTTGGCCACGAACTAAATCGTGGCAAATTTTGGACGCGTGGTGTAATTGGTTCAGCATACGGCACTGTCACTGCCGAGGGAGCGTAAGCCATTGCGGGTTCGAGTCCCGTCGTGTCCGCTAAAATATAAGTAACGGTTCAACTTTTTATTAGTTTGCTTGTAAACACTTGTTTTACTTTTTATTCCACAATATATGATATAAAAAGAAGCGACTATGGAGTATAACGAAGACAATTTTAGAAATGCAAAACCATTTGATTTATTTGAATTCACATGTGAAAATTGTGGATGTACTTTTACGCAAAACAAAAGATACATTGTAAAATGTGGGGGTAAAATACCACGTTATTGTTCAAGTAAATGCCGAGGGGAAGCAAAGAAGACGTTAATTAAAGTGCATTGTGCGGAATGTGGAAAAGAAAAGTTTGTTCGGAAACACGAATACGAAACAAGTAAGACAGGTAATTTCTTTTGTTCTGAATTACATGCTGCGATGTTTAATAATAAAGGACGTAAGCATAAAAATGAAACGAAAAGATTATTAAGTGAAAAAGAATTTAATATTTTAAATAAAAATGTTGAATACATAGAAAATGATACAGTTTGTCCAATATGTGGTAATAGAAAAACTTCTATGTCCGGTGTTTGTAAAAAGTGTTCAGACAGGGCAAATTATGAAGAATATGAAAACAAAACATTGGGTGAAGTGCTTGGTGAAAACACTACGTATACAACTAAGTTGTGTTCCACAATAAGAAAACACGCAAGAAGAAAGATGGAGGAAGGGTCAGTTGAAAAGGTATGTGCTTATTGCGAGAACCATGAATATGATGAAATATTAGAAGTACACCACATAAAAGGTATACTAACATTTAACCGTGAAACAAAAATAAAGGAAATAAATGACTACAAGAACCTTTTATGGTTATGCCCAAATCACCATCAAATGTTGGAAAAAGGGTTAATAAGTATAGAAGATATTGACTTGGAAAAGCATCAAAGTGTAGAAGAATCGGATGGGTTCTCCCACAAAGAAGTTAAGGACATTATCAAGTCTAATATAGAAAAAAGAATATCTGCAGGTTATTCATACAAAACCCCAAAAAAGGAACAATTGACAAAAGAAGAGGTTGCATTTAATCAGCGTAGATGTGAATGGCCTTCAAAAGAAGAATTGTTGGGTTTAATAAAAACAATTTCATTTGAAGCAATTGGAAGGCGGTATGGGGTTACGGGAAACACGGTGAAGAAATGGTGTAAACGTTATGGATTGCCAAGTAGAAAATGTGATATAAAAGAGATAACAGAATAATGAATAAAACCACTTGCTTTGGTGGGGGAATTGGTAGACCCGTCAGATTTAAGCTCTGGTGCCCGAAAGGGCGTGTGGGTTCGAGTCCCACCCGAAGCACGGATATTCAACAAAATGCCCGTAGAGTTTCTTGGCGTTTCTTCTTGTCATTCGGGCTGCCCGTTGCAAGGGCTGAAAACATGAAACCCAATATCCCATCGTGGCGTAATTGGCAGCCGCGCCCGTCTCAAAAGCGGGTTCCGAAAGGAGTATAGGTTCAAGTCCTATCGGTGGGACTATAAGTAAAATGGAAGTTGCATTTCGGGAATGCGGAGACCTCCGACCGCAATACAAATGAGGAGGTGGAACAAAGCCCGCATGCAAGACAGCTGTACTTCCGTATGTACTTATAACCTTATCCAAGGCGGCATTTTTTCCACTTCAAGTGTTTCATAGCATTTTTTATCACCTTGCCGCCTTCAAGTCTCCGTAGCTCAGTTGGTTTGCGAAAGCTTAGAGCATCGCCCTTTTAAGGCGGGAGTCCTGGGTTCGAGTCCCAGCGGGGACACAACTTTTCAAATCCGTATCTATTTATAGTAAAACAAACATTATGGATATGGAAATTTGGGAAACAACCGACATGAAGTCTGTTCGTCCCGACTTGAAGTTCAAGATAATGCGTACAGATTTCGCCAAACTTTTCAAGAACATGGGCTACTCGTTCTTTGAGAACGGGCTGTACAACCTGAACATCATAGGCATACGGTCTGACAACAAGAACAAGGTGACCAACAAGTACGACGACGTGCTTGTGCTGATATACAACAACGGCAACGGAAAGCAGAAGATAATGTACCCCATCACGACCGAGCCTGGTCTCTATTATATGACAACTGAACTCGGCAATGCGAAGGGAACTGCGATACTCGTTCCCGGGCAGTACAAGGGCTGTTGGGCGATTGGAAAGCATAACGGAAAGTACAAGGCGTTGGTTCAGGTGAAGCCCGTCAAGGTCTACAGGGACAAGAACAAGGACAAGGTCTACGACATGAACCCCAAGACTGTCGACAATGGCGTATTCGGCATAAACATACACCGAAGCAACGAGAATTGGACACGTGACACTGTCGACATGTACAGTGCAGGATGTCAGGTGTTCGCAAACCCGAACTATTTCAAGTCTTTCATCTCAATCTGTGAGAAGCAGGCGGGGCTGTACGGAAACTCGTTCACCTACACCCTCATCAACGAGAAGGACTTGGATTTCGGTCAGACAGTTTAAAGAGACAGTTTTTCTGAAAGAGTGATTATACCATTGCCCCGACACGCTTGTCGTGGAGGACAGGGACGCCTGTCCATAAACGTCGGCGAACCAGGTCGGATGTTCGCGGCATGAAGCGGCTCCTCAGCGTGGAAGCAAGAGCGTTTTCTGAGGTAATCCGAGTAGTAGCCCAGTTGGTCTAAGGCACTGCATTTGGTTAGGGAGATGCTACCTCCTATTGAGAATAAAGCGATTTCGCAAATGGTTGGGTACAACCCTGGGGTTCGATTCCCTTGTGCGAAACGATGCAGAAATCGTGTGTTCGAATCACACCTACTCGACTGATTATCAGATAGTTTCAAATAAAAACCCTTTCGTAAAGGAAGGTGCCGCCTGGTTGGCCAATCAGGTCTGTGGTTGGAGGTAAAGCATGTTAACGGCTCATGACCGTTTCTGTTCCACTATGAGTGACGTGATGCGCAGCGTAAAAAGCCTCCTAAATCTCCCTATAGTTCAATGGAAGAACATAAGTCTACGGAACTTACGATTGGGGTTCGAGTCCCTATGGGGAGACGATAAGGTGCATAAAAAGGTTAGAGATTGGATGTTGGAGTGAAACTACTTACTCCCTCGTCAGCCATCCATTAGAACATGACCGACCAAACGGGGAAACTCGACCTGAACAGCACAGTGCTGCAATTTAGCCTTCAATGGTAGTTGAAGGGATGGGTTGAATTTGGAATATAGTACCCAGGGCACGGCAAGAACAGTTCAATATGCATCTTTAAGGTCCTTTAGCTCAATTGGTCAGAGCAACTGACTCATAATCAGTAGGTTGGGAGTTCAAATCTCTCAAGGACCACAAGCAGTATAAGGTTCTCCACGGGTCTGCTTTAACAAAACCGTGGCAGTCAGCTCCTGTAGCTCAGTTGGTTCAGAGCATCGCCCTTACAAGGCGGGGGTCACAAGTTCGAGTCTTGTCGGGAGCACAATGGAGCAAAGCGCAAATGTCGTGGTGACAGGGACTTGCTGCAAGTTTTGCGACATTCACTACAGAGTACACCGTCACCAAGCCCCGGAGCTCTATGGGGCAGATGCTAATGTAACTCAGAATGGTTTAGAGTGCTGGGGGAGGGAAAGAGCCTGATACCCAATCCCGGATGTGGAGTAAAGGACAAGGTTAAGTACGACTCCTTTTCGGTGGTTCAAATCCACCCGTTAGCACGTGAAAAGCCGTAGGGATTGATTTAGGAGGTAATTTCCAACCTTGTTCGGCAACCAACCTTGAGCAGCGCGCGTTAACAAGCTTGCAAGGAGGACAAAAGGAAAAAACCAAATTTCGGTTCGTAGCTCAGTTGGCTCAGAGCACTACACTGATAATGTAGGGGTCGGTGGTTCGAATCCACCCGAACCGACAAAGCAACTTGCAAATACGTATCGTGCAAGTTCGCCTACACTTGGGGTCAGACCCACCCTGCTTGGGATAGGGTCAGGTATTTTCAGCCTGATAATTCTACTTAACGCCTGAGCGAACGTCTGTTACAGGAATGTCCACTTCATTGGTGCGATGGAGAGTAGATTAAGTCGCATTGGTGTTGGAACACGGATACATTGCCGAATTTTTGGTGGGTTTTCGGTTCTGTATTCGTGATGAAGGGCAGATAAGATAAGTACAGACCCACTAAACGTTGCAGTAAGCGGCGGCGACCAAGAACATGAGATTGGGCTGACATACGGTTCGGTCCCATGGACAAAAAACTCCAAGCAGTTAGTCTGCCGCAGGTTGCCATTACGGTTTAGGGTTTTATACTGAGCAACCTTTCCGTCGTTTCTGTGATGTTTCCCTGAATCTCCTTTTCAAATTATTATATAGGGGCCGCTGCCTCCAATGGTACAGGAACGGCTTTGCAAGCCGTCATTTCTCAGTTCGAATCTGAGGCGGTCCACAAAAACACGGAAGTCGTACAGCAAAACAACAAGAGTATAGTGGAATTACTTCAATTGACTTCTGTATAATGTCCTGTAGTTCAGTTGATTAGAACGTTGGATTTTGGTTCCAAAGGTCGCCGGTTTGAACCCGGCCAGGACTACACAACGGGAAATAGTTTAATGGTAGAACGGGGGTAGCGAAAAAGATGGTTTTCTGTAGATGGAATACCAACAGCAACCAAATGCGTCCCAAACCCTAAGTGGAGGTTCGAGTCCTCCTTTCCTGTCTAAATATGGTCGGAGTCGTCTAGTGGATAGGACACGTAAAACAAAAGACTTCTGCTATGGAAATCGTACAGCAACCAATTTGAAATGCTTTCTGGTAGCCGTAACACAGGTTCGAATCCTGTCTCCGACCCACAATGGAAGTACGAACCACTGAGTATAAGCGGGGCAATTCGCAATGCCGTACTAGTAAAAGGCACGGTGGAGTAGTCGGGAGTAGAGTATTCCCTCAGCCCGCTGAAAGGTGTTGGTGACCGTGAGGTGCCATAAGGTGCAACGCAACACAGGGTAAAACCGCAAGCGGTAATGCAATCGACGTAAAGCCGTCGTTTCCTGAGTCCGTGGCTCGTCAACTTACTTCCTTTTTTCTTTCTATAGTTTAATGGATAAAACGAAGGTCTTCTAAACCTTAAATCCCAGTTCGATTCTGGGTGGAAAGACATTAAACAACATGATTATGAGTAACAAAGTTAGAAATGATTGTATTTGCATAAATTGTGGTAAAGTTTTTTATCCACAGAAAAATACAACAGGTAAATATTGCAGCAACAAATGTCAACAGGAATATCAATCTCATCAAAAATATCTCAATTATTTGGCCGACCCTTCAAAGTATATGAAGGGATGTAATATGAAATGGATAAAGAAACACATACTGCAAGAACAGGGATATAAATGCGCTATATGTAATATGCCTAATAGTTGGAATGGTAAGGTATTGATATTCATATTAGACCATATTGATGGACATGCCCATAATAACAATAGGTCAAACCTTAGGCTTATATGTCCTAATTGCGATTCTCAATTAGACACTTATAAAAGCAAAAACAAGAAAAGCGATAGGATTTATTACCACTTTCATCATAGATAATGAGATGACAGGGTACCAGAGAGGATTAATGGCCAAGTCTGCAAAACTTCGGATTCGTGGGTTCGAATCCCACCCCTGTCTCAAACAACTATTAGTATATTTATATAAAAAAACATAGCAATGGAAGAAAAAAATATATTGAAGGAACACATTAGGAACATAGTCAAGCAAACGATTCGTACCTTGTGCGGTACTGAGCCTGTTTTTCCATCACAACCCTTAAAGCGCTATCCGTCAAAATTGGAGATTGCGATGAAGAAAGACCTGAACGAAGGTCTGATAAGGACATATCCGATGGAATGGGTTGAGAAATACCTTTCCACAAGGTTCAACTCGGATTTTGTCAAGGGTGGTGTGGATGACGAGGTTATGCATTTTTGGTTCATACTGAAGAAGGGCAGCAAGTCAATTGAACCGCTGAAGCAGAAGATGGATTCATTCGGTTATTTCTGTTCGGCTGAGGACAACGTTACCGAAGGCGTGTATCTGCAGTTCGAGCCGAAGTATGATGAATACAAGACAGGTGAGGAATTTTCAAGTAGAGATAATGACGAGATATTCTTCTATCACGTTACACCATTGTTTTTAGCAAATAAAATAAAAGTCAGCGGTTTGGTACCGAAATCCAAAAATGAGTTTCTCAATTATCCCGACCGTGTTTACCTTACCTTGGCTGATGACGGAAAAGAGACTGCATATGAAATGGCTGACATGCTGTATACAAATTCAGGCAACAAAATGAACGATGGCAAATACTGTTTAATAGGTGTTACATTGAACGGTTTGGAAAAGGCTAAGTTCTACCCCGACTGGAATGTGTCACACGCCACTGCCTATTTCACTTACGACAACATACCGCCACAGAACCTGAAGTTTCTGGAAACCTTCGAGGCTCAGAAGGCATAGACGGCTCCGTAGCCCAACGGAAGAGGCGGAACACTTAGGATGTTCACAGTATAGGTTCGAATCCTATCGGGGCTACTTGACTTTAGGAAACCGTGTACATGTTGACAGAAAATTGAAAAAACGTGTAAAGCCATCCTGTATACATGTGGATAACACGTTTTTTAAATGTAAAATATCTTGTATAATATTGAATCTTAATGCTATATAAAAATTATACTGTGTTGGAATACACTTTTAGAGGTATTTACAACGAATATTGTTTTACAATTGATTTTATCGCACTGTGTTGGAATACACTTTTAGAGGTATTTACAACGGTTATCTACCTTGCCTTTGAGCGACTTGTACTGTGTTGGAATACAGTTGAGGGGTTATTTATGACCAACTGACAATTAATAAATAAACAAATAAAATAAACATGAAGAGACTTTTGAGTTTGATTGCCGTTGCGACAGTTGCTGTCGTGATGGTTGCTTGCCACAGAAGCAAGCCCGTTGAGCCGACCGTTGTCGGTTATGACTATTACACTGAGGTGTGCGGTGACTATGACTACATTGCATCGCAGTACGACACTTTCTACTTCTATGAGGCTGACGTGCTGTACAACATCTGCTTCAATGAAGAGGGTGACCGTTACATCACCTCAATCACCACTGTTTTCCAGATTGGTGACACCTGCATCAGAATCGTGCACAGGGAAGGTGCCTATGACCAAGCCCCCGACACATTGGTTGACGCAGGCTATTGGATGGAATGCATGCCTTGCGACCCACGTGTCGACGTGACCCTTGAGGAGGCGGTCGAATGTGCGATTGACGAGGAACTGCCCACGAGAGCCATGACTTTCAGACGCATACTTGCACCCCCATTCCCCGAGTGCGGACAGTACATATTCGGTGTAGGTCTGCTGTTCATTGACGGATGCAACGACGTTGTTGATGTTGAATACGACTATCCCGAGTTCGTCGAAGGATACCTCTCGGACACTCTCATCGAGAATGAAGAAAACCTCTAACCTATAAACCAACGTGAACCCTCTGCAAAAAATTTGTGGAGGGTTTTTTTGTTTGTGTCGGTTTTTATAGTATATTTGCATCATGTGGAAAATCATGTATAAGTACTGTGGAAGTTGGTATCCGTTGACATCTCATTGTCACATCGTCTATTATCTTGACAAGGAGAGTGCGGAGAGACATTTGGGAAGGTGCCTTGGTGACAGGGATAATTGTTGGAGTGAAGCGTTCTGTGCGTTTGATGAGGAACCGAACATGCAATTTTTTTGTGTGACAACTGGCAGATATTAGAAAAATATAGTATATTTGCGTTGTTGAAAATAACAAACAGAAAGATATGAAACAGGATTTTAAAGTAGAGGAGACCTATCAAGTGGTTTTAAGACTGTTAAGGAAACACATTTCCAAGCCGAACTGTGTTGACGTGCTTGAAGAGGTTGCTGAAAGGCTTAACAGTCAGTACGTAGAATATGAAGATGAGGTGAAGAAACGTTTATCACGTGATTTCATGAGATTCTTCGAGTATTGGTTCCTGACGGTGAAGGACGCTGAAAAATGCAGCCCTAATGGGCAATCAATATTGTTAAACATAAACACTATTGACCCTTGGAGATTCTTCAAGGATATTTATGTTAGGTTTAACAAAGGATTCATGGTAAATCTGCCTGAGGACAACACCGACGAGGGGAAATTGGTGCGTTTGATAAATATTTGTATAAAGGCAGTTATCCAGACCAAGAAACGTACAATGGGAATGGAGACTCCGTCCAAGAAATACCCAGTGGAAAAATGAAGAAATTTCAAATTAACAGACATATGATGTTTTTCATTGCGTTGGTGAGCGCATGCGCATTATTGTGGATATTTGCCACTGTCAATGCGATGTTCCTGTTCTTGGGCATTGTCTCGGGATTCTTGTTCTTCAACGTGACTTTGTCCACCATGACAAACGTGCTGACGGGGGCTATGGTTCAGCCCAACGACACATTTTGGCGAATGCTGCTGCTGTTTGCAAGCGCACTGTTTATAACATTAAGCATATTTGTATAGAATAGAAGTATGAAAAGTAGAGATTTGTTTCCATACAATGTCAGGTGCAACTGTGGTTTCACCCTGAGGGGTGCCAAAGGGAAGCCTGTGTTGGATTTTGACGGTAAGAAAAATGACAGCCAACTTGTATATGCGCCGTATTTACCTCTGACCAATACACCCACAATTGGAAATTTTCACGAGTTCAACACCATGTATGCGTCAAACCCCGTATATTACGCTGACATAAAACTTGACATTGCCGACAGGGGTAAGGATGCAACGAGCGTATGGGTGGGAAAATGTATGGATAGGTTGATACAAATGCAGGAACAGATTGTAAAATATAATACCAACCCTTATATTATAATACAAGACAGACAAAGATGAGTAACACTTACAAAACAAAAAGCCTCGGAAAGAGGAAACGTACAGGGGAGACAACCCTTAAGACCGAGAAAATGATGGAACGTAAATGCGGCTTGATTGACGACAAGGTCGAGAAAATGGAACTTGAGGAAAAGGAACTGCAGGAGGCGTTTCGTAAGGAGATTGAGGAAATAACAAAATAGAAACATGTAGAATAATATGGAACCTTTAACAAGAACATGGAACGCGTTAAAAACCTGTGACACTATACAGGGAATAACATCGGCGGGTGACTTGGTATTAAACACAGCCTCCGACATCGGAACCGTGGTGGCTTCTCCAAGCACAGGACAGGCGTGGGTAAACACGGACAATATAGTTACAACCCCAAATACAAGTCCGTGGGAATCGATTAATGGACCGTTCTTTTTGGACTTTAACATAGTCGATTGCTTTACATCGTCTGATGCACCCTTCAGCCTGAAAACGAACAGAAAAAGAAAAATATTAACCTTTAAAAATTAAAACACCATGAAAAGAATCGAAGCGTACATGCGCAAAAAATGCGAAAGCAAGAAAACCGAGTTAAAAATCAAGATGGTGCGTAACGCCCTCAATGCAGCCCGTTATGCAGCCGAGGAAAAACTCGACACCGCAGAGTCGAACCTGCAGAAAGCAATGGAGGAGTTGGTCGACGCCACCAACGTCAGTTCCGTACTTTCCAGAATGAACGGTTACTTCAACGACAGAAGGGATGCCCTTGACGAGTTGTCGCTTGCCGACGAGATGGAGAAGTATTTCGACGAAGATGTTGAGATTGACCCCGAAGACGACGACAAGTAATCTTGATTTAACATCATTTAAGAAAAAACCTCATTGACATATGAGGTTTTTTCTTATCTTTGCAAACGTAAAACACATAAAAAACATTTACGATGGCAAAAGAACTTGTTGGAAAGTATGAAAAAGAAGCCTTTAAGTGGCAGATATTGACAATCGTTGCGATGATACTGATGGTCATTGTGTGCGTCCTGTACGGGACACAGCACAAGAAGGCGTCATCCGTTGAACCCGTGGTTCAGTATGTAACCGAGACGATAACCGACACTGTATATATACACGACACCGTGTATGTCAATGTGAGACCGAAGGTTAGGGACAGTGCCGTTGTCGAGAAGAACACTGAAACACCCATTGTTGAACAAAGCATATGAATATGGAAATTCAGATGAAATCAGAGACACCGTGCAAGCGTTTCAAGTGCTTGGACAGAAACGGCGACCCCGTATTCGTCGACAAGGTCAGGTTCGAGACCGACAAGGAGGCGATTGAGGCTGCAAGGGTTATAAACCTTCATGAGAACACAATCCACAGGCTTGTTGCGTACAAATGCCCTGTCTGTCATTATTGGCACATCGGCAGAAACCGAAGCGTGTTGACGGAGAAAGACAGAAAACGTTATTCAAGACAATCCAATCTGTAAGCAATATGATAAACGAGAAGATATACGTACATTATAGGATATACAACAATTACAGTGGCGACGAAAAAGAAGGGGACGGGCTGTTGATTGACATCACTTTCGACCAGGACGGTCACTCAAAGTATATCATCATGTCACCAAAAGGAGATGTATTCAGTGCGGGGGCGTATCAGATTAAGATAACCAATAGCAAGGAACTATACGGAGACGGCGGGAAACCCGAACAAAACAAGGACAATTCATAAAAGACAATGATATGAAACTAATAGACAAAGACGCTTTAGTAGCGGAGATAGAGAGACAACAAAGAAGACTTGATGTATTAAGCCGACCAAACAATGTAGAGTTACATAGAGATATTGCGATACAAAATGAAGTGTATTGTAGTCTTCTCTCTTTCATCAACACTCTTGAAGTGAAAGAGGTGGACTTGGAGAAAGAGTCGGAATCCATAGCAAACGGTATTATGATTTCAGTACAGTCAAACAAATACGGCACTAACATATATAATGCCGAAAGAAACGATTTCAATCATTATCATTTGCGAATGGCAGCAAGAAAAGGTATTGAACTTGGTCTTAAAATAAATCAGAAATGATATGGAAATGACAATTAAAGACCTTCATGGCCTGCAGTACAGCGAAAACTCCTACGGCGTGTACCGTTTCAAGATTGACGACAAGTCGGTTCTCAACTCGATACTCAACATAAACGAGCGCTACCCCGACGACACGATGGTCGCCGTGAATACCAATGTGTACGACACGCAAAACCCCGAAAGCATGAAAGCCGCCTACGACAAGTTGTGCGGACTTTCCATCAAGTTGGAGGGAATGAAGAACCGCATAGACAACATACGCAACTTTGTGTATTACGACATGTTGGACAAATTCAGGAACGGAAAGCATGAAAACAAGGAATAACAACACAGTCGATGACCTCTCGGCAGCTTCGTTCTTTTCCCTTGTGTTGATACTGCTCGGTGGTTTCGGTTGGTTCGTCGCAGGCACGATACACGGTGCGACACAGCCCAAGCATAAGGTGAGGATTGAGTACGTCATATACCGTGACGGCACACCATACCCCAAGACAGGTGTGTATGCGATGAAGGGAAAAGGCTTCAAGACGAACTGCTATACCCGTAGGGAAAAATACGGACACGGGGCGAACGTGCTTGAGATTGTCGACACCGACGATTGGGGAATGTACGTCGACAAGCAGTCGGTTTGTGTGTACACGGGTTACAACGACGTGGAGGTCAAATCATTGGAAATAATAGAATAAACAAAAAAAACATGAAATTCGGAAGAATAGTCGAGGGTTTTGAAATCCTCCCAAGCATTAGCGTGAATTGGATAACGTTCTGCGGCGAAAGGCATTACTCGCTGCAGTTTGCGTGGCTGTGGTGGTATGTCAGCACGTTCAGGACACCGCAGCAAATAGTTGACAGATACATTGACAACATCTAATTATGGAAACACAGGAATACAAAGTTGGACAAAGGATATGGTTCGCCGAGGAAAAGCGGCCATACAGGATAAGGGCTTGCGACGGGAGGTTTCTCATCTGCACCAAGCCGTTCAACCTGCGGAAGGACACCATGCTCTACACGATAGTCGACCTCAAGGAAGAGATAAGGGGAACCGACGGATACTCAATCGGGCCTTATGACTACCGCAGCGACGAGGACTGTGAAGCCGTTCTCAAGGAACTGCAAGAGGGTGCGAGAAGGAGAGAGTACAACCGCAGCGTCTATAATATACCGGGTGCTGTCTTGGAGGACATCGGTTCGGGGCATATCTCGTACCGCAACAGAATAGACTTGAACATAACGAAGGTGAAATAGACTGATATGGAAAACAACATTTACAAACTGCCACCTGAGGCGGAACCGGAATTTTCGGAAAGGTCAGAATACACCTATTGTGAATTTGAACAACGGTTGGTTAATCAAGGAATACGTATGTGCAGTAAAGCGCTGCCAAATAATGCAGATATTTTGCATTGCGGTCCTGACGGTCCTTGCTATAGTCCCAAGACCATAGTGAGTTACTGCGGGAGTGTGTCTTCCGCAACCATAACAATTACAGATAACGAAACATACACTGAAACTGAATAAAAGTTGTAATATGGAAACAGACAATCTCAAAGAACTTGACGGAAAACCTGTGATGATAGGCGATACCGCATATTTTCTCCGTTTTTATGAAGATAACTCAGTACCGTGCAGCAAGTGTGCGTTTTTCAATAGAGACACTTTAGGATGTAAATTGCCGATAGGTGTGACGGCTGAATGTCAGAGAGTCGAAGGCACACACAATGGGTGGAACACTTTGGAATATAGGGTTATACCAATGCAAAGTTCATACCCAATCCTAAAAGAAGAGTGGGAAAAACGAGAACAGGAAAAAGTTGAGCGTCAGAAGAAAAAAGAGGAGAATGAGGATATGCTTGCCAAGATTGGGGATGAGGAAATCAAATCCGTTTGCAATCATCTGTTTAACACCGCAAACTTCAGAATAACCAATATCCATAAGGAGGAAGACACCAATACTGTGGTTGTGCATTGTATAATCCACCATTCCGTCAACTACATTACAGTGACCATGACAATAAACAGTGGAGACTCTTATAAATAGGAAACGTCATGACCGATATACGATATATTATAGAGGCAGGTGAAGGAGAGTACTACCCAAGCAGTACAACATTCCACACATTTACCAAGAACATACTGAAAGCCAAGGCTTTCAAGACCGAGAAAGAGGCTCGGGACTGTGCTAAGACAATAAAGCAGTATTGGAAGAAGAACGCACCACTCTATTGCGGTCTTACGGGTAAACCCGAGCCTTACGCAAAGGTGAGGAAAATGACATTAACCATAACAATAGAATAGCATTATGTTTAACAAGGACAACATCAATTGGGAAGAGTTTGCCAAGGAACTCCTTTGGGACAACATCGTGTTCCGCAAGAACGACGACAGCGGATACGAGCAGGGTGACGAGACGGGCGACATAGGGCATTACCGCTACATGTCCGCGATAGGGGAGTCGTTCCATCCCGTAACGTGGAAGGAACTTGCACTTGCACTCGGATTGTTCACTGACATCCTCACACCCGACGGTCATGACTGTCACAAGTGCCCTGACGAGAAGGACTGTATAGCGTACTTCAAGTATGACAAGGACCATGAACGCTGCAATGGATGGAAAGGCAACTTTAATAATTAACATTCTTTAACAAAAAAGATTTGGTGGATTGGAAAAAACGTCTTACCTTTGCAAACGTAACAAATTAACTTATTCAATAACTTAAAATCAAAACACAATGAGTACAAAGAAAATCATCATCTTCGTCACGCTTATTGTCGTGGCAATCCTTGCAGTGACCTGCATGTCAATGTATTTCAGTTACAACAACAAGGAAGTGACACTCCGCAAAGAGGCTGTCGCACAGGAGGGCAAAATTGAAGCCGTCTACGACAAGATGTGGAAAGTGGTTCAGCAGAAGGCACAGGTGACCGACCAATACAAGGATGCCTTCCACGAAATCTACAAGGACATCATCGGCGGCCGCTATGAGGGCGACAAGGGTGACGCTTTCATGAAATGGATTACCGAGAGCAACCCCGAGTTCGACGCATCGGTCTACAAGGACCTCATGGCTTCGATTGAGGTGCTACGAGCCGAGTTCACTACAGCGCAGACCCGCATGATTGACGTAATACGGGAACACGAGACTTTGTGTAATACATTTCCAGGAAAATGGTTTATCAAGGACAAGTCCCCGATTGAATACGAGGTCATCTCCTCAACCACAACCAAGCAGGTGATGGAGACACGCCTTGAAGACGACATCGACCTTTTCAAGAAAGACGAGTAGTTAACGGAATACATGGGGAAGGGAGTCGATTCCTTCCCCGCTTTATCAAAACACAGTATCATGCTTATAATCGCTTTCATATTACCTCTCCTGACGATAGCAATCCTCTACTTCTTCTTCAAGAAGGAGGTTGCCCTGTGGGAATCGGCTGTACTTATCCTGTCAAGCGTTGTATTCACGCTTGCGGTTTATTTCATTACCAAGGATGTGTCGCAGAACGATATCGAATACTACGGTGGCTACGTGAAGGAAATCCGCCACTATGACGAATGGAACGAGTTACAGAGGAGAACCCGTACATATCCGTGTGGCAAATCGACATGTACACAAGTCTATTATGTTACGGTGACCCATCCTCAGTATTGGTCTATGACAACCAACCTTGACGGTGAACACAGTATCAGCGAGGAAACCTTCAACAAGTTCAAGAAACGCTTCAACACTCCCGAGGTGTTCATTGACATGCACCGCCCCTACTACACAAAGGACGGCGACGCACAGGTGCACTATTGGGACAAACGCCATGCGTCTTTCATACCGTATGCCAAACAGCACAGGTACAAGAACCCTGTAAAGCATTCAAACTCGATATTCAGATACTCCGACATAGACAAGGATTCCGCAAAGGTTCTTGGGTTGTTCGAGTATCCCGAGGTGAAGAACTGCAGACAGCGTTACATATTGGGATGCAAGGCAACTCAAGAGTCAATAAACCAAATAGACTTCGTGAACGGGGTGTATGGAAAGAAATACGAGTTCCATACCTTCATACTTGTGTTCCCTGCGGAGAAAGGCGAGGAGATTAGCGAGATGCAGAAGGGTTATTGGCAGGGCGGAAACAAGAATGAACTTATTGTCTGTCTTGGAGTGGACAGTACAAGACACGTTAAATGGTGCAACGCATTCTCTTGGTCGGATACCCCGTGGCTTGACGTGCAGACACGCTCATGGTTCACGGAACACGACAGCCTTGACCTCTACTCCTACGGCAGATGGCTTGAGAAAAACGTGCCCAAGAGATGGGAGAGGAAACATTTCTCCGACTTTGACTACATCCACTCGGAACTGACAACCACAGCTAAGATAATCATACTTGTGCTTACCTTTGTGTTCTGTCTCGGCATGTCCATATGGATAGTCACCAACGACTACGACGAAAACCATAAAATAGGTTAACTGACATGAAAAACATATTCAAGAAACTTTTCAGGAAGAAAAAGGGAAAGGTGACACTCACCGCCGCTTTCCCCTGCGATACGCTGCTCCCGAACGGGCGTGTATATCCTAAAGAAGTTGTCGAGGATGCAATCGAGGATGCGCTTAAAAAAACATATTTTGGTGGTGCTCTCAAGTTTTACCAAACACTGTTCAGTCTTGACTTGAAAAAACCCGAAACACCTATCGGGACGCTTGAACATCCCGTCAGTGAAGACACACTTACATCTACACCCAAAAATAAACGGACATGAAAATAGCAAAATGTGACAAAGATGACTTGGAACACGCCCATTCTTTAAGGATACTTGAAGACCTTGTGGTCGGGCGTTGGTTCATGGACAGTCTTAACGATTGGATGGATTGGAACGACTGCGAGGAAAAGCGGAAACTGCAGAGTTGCTTTGACTACATCAAGGAAAGTGAGGATTGCGACTCTGATGACGATGTCGACCCGAGACTTGTAATATATCAATACATGAAACGTGAATTCACCAATAACCCAAGCGGTCTTGCAAGGGTGATACTCGCAGCTGAAGCGGCTTTGGAACATTGCTTTGACCCCGACAAGGACTACCTTGAATTCCGTCCTGACATAGACAAGGGATTGACGTACTACGAGGCACACAAGGAAGAGGTCGACAAGTGGTACGAGGAGAATACCGAGACCGAGGAAGAAAAGGAAAGCCGCCACAACATTGTCGGAAAACGTTACCTGACCGACAACGGTTTCAGAACGGAGGATGACAACATATTCTTGTTGGACAATATGGAGTGCGCCATCATAATCAACCTTGCCGAAGGAAAAATTCATGTCGGGAGAAAGTCTGACGGCAACTCAGTGGACATCACCAAGTCGCCTGAGAAGTATTTCGGTGATGAGATGCGGGTTATGATAAGAATAAGCGACATACGCAAGGTGGTCAAGTCGCTTGGCTGTAATGATACCTTGGAGAAACTGTCGTGCAAACTATAGGGATATGAAAAAATACATCATCTATCTTCTGACATATAGAAGGAAACTTAGGCAATTGAAGAAACATAAATGCTCTGAATCACAGATAAAGGCGTTAATGAGATTCAACTCACCTGTTTTGTGGGCTGAGGATGAACATGGAGTATTACAACCACTTGACGGTAGAAGATATTCCAAGGATTGGTGGTTTCCGAGAATGCTTCGAAAAGCAACGTTCAGAAAAATCGGATAACGAAATAAAAATAATATGAAAGAACAGTACCTATACAAGAAACTTTCCCACATAGAAATCCACGAAGGTAGAGAAGTATCCAAAGACGTTCTCCATAAGATAAAACGTGGTGAAAAATATACCTGTTTCATAAGGAAACCGAGTCCAACGGTAGTGAAGAATGATAAGGCAAAGAATTGGCTGCGAACCCTTTTTTCTCCTTATACGGCTGATGACTATTATGTTGCCGCTGAGGACCGTTGGAGTATAGATGGTGAATTTGTAGGCACCGAATCCGAGATGACTGAGTATTTTGACAACCATATATACTTTGAGGAAGGCAAGCCGATGTATAGGCCTCATGTGGTGATACATTTTCTTGACGGATGCAAGACCGAAATGTGGTTTAAGGATGACTCGGTCCTTCATGTTTTTCTCGATACATTGTCGCAGCGCAAAGACGACGAATGGTCGCAACTTAGCATCATGGACGGAAAATTATTAGAATTAACAAATATTCCAAAAGTCAAATAATATTCCATTATGAACATAAAAATCAAGAAATTGGTGGATTGGGACGTTGCATTGGATGATGCCCTTTTCACCGTGAACAAGGAACAGAAACACAAGCAACCGAGCGACAAGTGGATTGCCAAGACATGCCTCGCACAGCACAGCATGCTGCGTGACGTCAGGTATATTCTCGAGATGGAGGAGATTCCCTGTTGGGTGTCACAGCACATTGCAAGGCACGATGCCTTCTCGGGACATAACACGAGAGAAACACAGGAAACACACTTTGTCGGGACTTCCAGAACAGACAGGACAGGTGTCGACAGGAAGAAACTTCCCCAAGACGCTCCCGTCAACCACAGGATAAGCCTCTCCGCACAGGATTTCATAACAATCAGCCAAAAGCGTCTGTGCAACTGTGCGTCAAAGGAGACAAGGGATGTATGGAAGGGAGTCATAGAGAAACTGAAGGAAATTGACCCCGTGCTTGCCGACAAGTGTGTACCGACATGCGTCTTCCGTGGATTCTGCCCCGAGTACGAATGCTGCGGCTACTGTAATACAGAGGCGTTCAAGAAGTGGCTTGAAGACTACAGAAATGTGGAACAGTATTCCTCAACGGCACCACAGGAGATAAAACAACAGGGATACAATCCGGGATTTGTCTGTTGAGACCAATTACACCAAATATCAAAAAAGCACCCCATCTTTCGGTAGGGTGCTTTTTTTGTTGTGAGAGTCAGGATGTTTACTTATCCTTTGTGAATGACGCTGTGATTATTGTAGTTTTATTGACGGTATAAGTTATCAGATTTTCTTTAGAAAACATTTCTGAGTCATCATACCATCCTATAAAATCATAACCCTCATTCGGGAAGGCTTCCAATTCAACTGATGTACCTTGCTTTACAGTTACAGATGAAACTTTATCTCCGTCTATCATGACATATCCACCTTCACCCCATTGAACAGTGAGAGTGACGTCTTCTCCGCCCTCAGGGTTAAACTGTGCACGAATAGTAGTGGATTCTTTAGCAATGTACTGTATCGATTCTTCATTGCCGATTACCAAACCTTTTCCGTCAACCCATTGTTTGAAAACATAACCCTTGTTTTTGGTACAACCAATTTTCACTTCTGAGTTGCAAGGAACGATTGCTGTAAGTTGCGGTGCGGGCTTGTCAGCGCCTTCATAATACACCAGTCCACCTTCATACGGTTCTGCAACAATGTTGAGTTTGACCATGTCGCCTTTCTCCTTGTAGTTAGCCTTGATGTGGACAGTGGCATATGCCTCTTCTATCATGAGATTTACACCGTCTTCGTTATATTGTACGGGCATTAAAGACGTGACAGTCCATCCGTCGAACGAATACGTTTTACCTGTCAGTTTGTCACTGTAATCGGGTAATGCAACGAACTGACCTTGTCCGTCATTCAAAGAACCGAAACAGTTGCCTGAAACATTAGCCCTGTACATTATATTGGAAGCGATTTCCAAAGGAGCCACGCTTTCGACTGTGTACATAATCATTCCGCTGTTCGTCTTGTTGATAATTGGTTTAACGTGGGTTTTACCGTAAACAGTGAAGGTGTATGTGGTGGTGAAAGCGCAATCCTGCATCTTACCTTCCCTCTCATTTCCTGCCTTTGCACCCCTTGGACCCATTGTTTCGACAGGCATCTCACCTTCAGAATCGTTTGTCCAAGCAATGAACTCACCTTGGTCATTATTGGCAGGGGATATTGACACAGTTGCCTGACTGCCGTATTCCACCTCACCGCCGCCTGTAACATTGAAGTTCATGCTCTGAGCCTCCGAAGAGTCAACAGAGACGTTTGTCCTTTTCGGCGATACCAATGCCTTGACTCTGAGGTTGACGGTTGGGAGATTGTCAGGAATAGTCAATGTTATTAAATTACCTTCTTCCTGAATATAGTTTGCCCATTCCTCACTGTATTCCCAACCATTGAAGCCATGGTATTCGTCAACCACCGCTTCCAAATAAAATTCGGTGCCTGATGGAATACCCATTATAATATACGTATAATCGTTGCCATTCAAACGATACATAACACCGTCGACTGGTTCCGCTATGAGGGATAGTTTATCGGGATTGGAAACATGTGAGAAAAGGGTTACACCTTCATCGGACACAGTGAATGTGAAAGGATTATTCAATGATATCACGTGCTCGTTTGTTTTATCAATATAGGCTACAAATTCTTCGCTCTTTTCTGTATTCACATATGTGTTAAGCGTTGCTTCGCTTCCAACTTCATAGTATCCAATCCCCATGGTGTCATACCCATACCTTTCATCTTCACGATAAGATTTCACTCTAACATAATCAGCATCAACAGGTCCGAAGATTGCACGGATATGAACGTCACCGCCTGTCCAAACGCCTGTCTCATTACACCAATAGAAATCACCATAAGATTGTCCGTCATCATATATGTTTTTAACATATGGTGAATATTCCACAGGCCATTCCCATCTCAGAAATCTATAACCGTCGTCAGCGGATGCATAAACGTATGCGTTGCTAAAATCCGATGGATGTCCATAAAAACTGACATGACCGCCTTCATTGCATTCACCGATGATAAAGATGCTGTCCTCATATCCTACGTAAACTACAACATCCACGTCATCTGTTACAATAAACGTGGCTGTCGGTTCGAATCCGTCATATATAAGAATGTCGTCTTCATCGGTATAAGACCATACCTCCATTTTCACAAACCTGTAGCCCGCAGTTGGTCTTACTGTGACGGTTACTTCATCACCAATGTTATAGAGACCCGTGCCTGTCACAGTTGCGGCATAGTCAGATTCGCTTTTTTCGTCGAGGTTCCTTACATACGATTCAACAATCTTCTTGTCTCCTATGTTCTCCCAATCGGCAATCACATCCAAATCATACTTGCTTGCAAGGTAAAGACCTGCGGCATAGTCATAGTCACTTTCGTAGTTATACCAATTGGAGATACCCTCAACACCTTTCCACTCCCTGAACATGAACCTGTCGCCTGATTTCGACTGTTCACGTGAATATGTGTAGAATGCTATGATAGGATAGTTTCCGAAGTATCTGTAGAACGCCTCAAACTCCCATACGATTTTTACATTATTGAAATAGTCGAAAGCAAACGCGCTATACGATTGGTTATATCCGTCATTATTGCTATAATCATGCATTTCGATGGCGGTGTTCTCGGTGTCGGTGGTGTTAGCCTTCAACATGAGGAAGTCGACGTCATCCTTTACGAACATTGCACTGATGGTTTTTCTCTTGCCTCTGTGTGTCACCTTGAATTTCAGAGTAGTGTCAGTTGAGATGATGTCTTGGTGTTCTGAGTAATACCAACCCATGAACTTGTAGCCTTTGTTGGGCTTTGCCACAAGGGTTATGACTCTTTCAGTGTTGCGGTCATAGACATGCGAGTGCATTGTTCCCTCAGTGGTGCCGTTGCCATCCGAGTATTTCACGGTTCCCATCGGTTCAACCACGGGATACAGTGTAACATAAGGTATTTGGTAAATATAATCACCTTCCAACAATGTTAATTCATTTGTGTCTTTGTCTATTGCGTTTCCGTCAATGAGTTGCAATCCGTCTTTCTTCAACTGTTTGTTATTCTCATTTGAAGGACGCTTGCCCCTTTCCTTGTCAAGTCTTGCAATAATTCTGTTGACAACTTCCTCAGGGGTCTTTTTGGTGTTTCCGAACCTGTCCTGTACAGGCATGTTCATGTTCGGTGAGAATGACTTGCCAAGAGTATTTGAAGGTTCGGCTTGGCTTCTTAAATCGTAGTTCTTGATTGCAGTGTAGGTTTGCTTCCGTGCAGTGGCTTCATCTTCACTAACGTTCTTCACAGCAGGAGTGCCGTCTTTCTTTTCAGTTTCCTTACTCTCCTTATGGTCATCCTCAATCGTTATCTTGCCGTTGACGTAGAAGACCGCATACTGTTCCCAAGGGAATCCAAGAACACTGTTGTGGGTGTTGACCCTCACAATACATTTGCCATCCATATCAATGGCGGTGGCTGTCATTTGAAAGTCGTCTGTGACAACAATCTCATTGTAGTCGGTGATGGAAAATGTCTTGCCGTCAGATGTTGTCCATTTTCCGAATGAGTAGTCCCTGCCATACTTTGCCTCTATTGTCAGGTTTGTACCCTCTATGCATTCGTATGTGACATTGTTTGAGAAATCGGGTTTCTCGCCATCACCGTTGGTCTCATATACTCTCACACCCTGTATGTTCTCACCTGCTGTCAGTTTCACGGTGCACACCTTGGCGAGCCTTGCCTTTGGTTTCAGCGAAAGCGAGTGTGTCGGGTGGCTTATGATATATACAGGCGAAGTCGACACGAGTTTGCCTGTGACAGCGTCATACCATCCGTCGAATGTGTATGGACCTTCCTCAGGCTCGTTGTTGGAACGTCTGTTCCTGTTGGGATAAGCATTCGTGTGGCATATGAATGCGATGTCCCTGTTTTCCAGAGTTATGATGTCATCGGGATTGACGGTTGTGGGTTGGTCGTTATATATCATGACCGTTGTCTCACAAACCAATGCACTGATTTCATCATCGGGTTCCACAACCTTCATGTGGAACTGTGCGGGGTAAATATACTCCTCAAACGAATATGTGTCCGAAACCGAGCAGTCGACGAAAAGTCTCATCGGGTTGGGATATTCATCCATGACACCCTCAAAACCTTCACATTCGTAACCGTCGTTGTCGTGAACCGACTTGATTTCTATCTCACCCTTGGTTCCGTAGAGTGCGTACATTGTTTCGCCGTCAACGGTGAACAGTTCCTCTGCCTCTATGTCACCGCTTATTTTTCTTATTTGGATTGAAGGGCGGACATTGTAGTCATTGTAGATGTACAGGAACGACGAGTTTGATTCGTCAAAGCCCTTCCAACCGAAACTGTCGAGAATCTGTCCCGCCTTCAACGAAATGGGGCGCTTCATGCTCTTTGTGTTCGAAAACACCGACCCCGCCTGTTCATAGAGGCTTATGAACGAGGTTTTCTTACCCACCTCAAGGTCAGCGTTTGAATAGAATGTGTTTTTATCCATTTGCGTATGTGTTTATTCCTTTATTATATAATAAATATCCCTTTCATTTGTTTGTTTATCCGAAAAAAATAGTATATTTGCGTCATGGAAGAAAGAAAATGCTGTTATGCAGGAAGTTTTGCCCCGTTTCACAGGGGACATGACCACGTTCTCCGAAAATCGTTGGAGATGTTCGACACGTCATATCTGCTGTTTGCAAAGAATCCTGAAAAGTCAGATACTCTTATGGACAGAATGTTCATTCGGGCAAGTATGGAGGGAGTAAGACGGATGTATAGTACCGAAATCGCAAATGGTAAACTGATAATATGTTCACTCGGGGAAAAAGGACTGACTGCCAATTTCTGCAAGGAACTTGGAATAAGGTATCTTATCAGAGGAATCAGGGGGACAACCGACTTCAATGAGATTGGGTTGGCTGAAATCAACACCCAAATATCAGACGGATACACTGACACCATACTGATACCGAGTCCGTCATCGCTTTCAACTCTCTCTTCCTCTTTGGTGAGGTACTTGTGGAGAAAGGACGGAATCACACTTGAGATGTTTGATAATATGCTTCCAAAAGAAGTCATAGACGCAATGTTGGACGAGGAAATACGCAACGGCATAAGAAACAATAACATTTTTTAACATAAAACATTTGACCAATCCGAAAAATGTTCTTACCTTTGCAAACGTTAATCATTTAAAACAAAGGAGGACAATATGAGAAACTACACACCCGCCAAAATTTACGAGATTATCAATTCGCTTGAGTATGACGAATTTCCCGTTTATATAGGCGCCCTCAACGAGGACATAGAGGAATTGGACATTACACGTGACGACTACTACAAGGTCAAGTGCCAACTCCTTCAATACAAATGCTATGCATGGGAACGATTCTCGCAGTTGCAGACCGACAGGTATTTCGGTTTCAAGAAATAAAAAGGACAATGGTACTCGTAACAGCAATGTTCGAGAGATAGATAATATAAGTATTAACCCTAAAACACAGGAAAACATGAGTACTGAGATGTTAGACAAATTCAAGAATTCGGAGTTGGAAAAGCTTTTCAACGTAACCCTTACCGAGAACGGCGACGTAAGTTACAAGTCGTCGGGCAACAAACTTATCGACATCCTTTTCAAGGGTGAGTATTACACCAAGCATCTTGCCGAGGTGAGAATCGGAACAAGCAATATCGAGAAACTGTTCTCGATGTTCATCCGTGACCCACGCTACGGTCTCGGCTACAAGGACCTTGGTCGCAAACTCATGGCGCTTAGCGGCGTAACCCCGCAGAACGTCGTCAAGGCGGGAAGTTTCAAGGACTTCCGTGAGTGTGAGGACTTCTTCAAGGGAATGTTCGACATTTGGCAGGGATTCCTCCGTTCGGAAATAGAGGCAGGCAACGAACTTGCCAAAAAGTGGGCACCACGCTACAGTTCCACCAATCTCATGCTTGCCCGCAAGCTTGCCAAGGCTTGGGGTATGAACAAGCAGCAGTACGGTCACTTCGTGAAGTGTAACACCACCGAGAACAAACTGTCCCGTCACACCACAGACGAGATAAACTTCTCTCAGGTTCCCTCGCTTGCCATGCTGAAATATTACAAGCGTTTCGCCAAGGGTGAGGATACCGCAGAGCGTTTCGCCAAGTATATCGAGAGTGTCAAGAAGGGCGACGCCAAAATCAACGTGAAGGTTACCAACGTATATGACCTCTACCGTGCATCCTTCAAGGACGATGTCGATGTGGATGTCTTCTTCGACAAGATGGAGAAGGTCAGCGGAAGTTGGATTCCTATCGTGGATACATCGGGTTCCATGTGGGATAGAAACGACAGTATCGGCAAGGCGTTGGCAATCGGGCACTACCTCGGCAAGTGCAGTTCATACTGTCCAGGAAAGGTGCTTTCATTCTCAAGCCGCCCACAACTGATTACTCTCGGTGATAGAAGTAGGGCACGTGCCTATAGCCGTCTCCCTAAGACCACCACACAGTACGGTCGTGAAATCGCAAGCATGTACACGGGCGACTGTTCCAACACGGACTTCGGTGCGGTCATGCGCATCCTCAGCGGGCTGCAGACCGAGTTTCCTGAGTATCTTGTCGTGCTTTCCGATATGCAGTTCGACTACGGCTCTTGTCAGGACAAGGACGCCCTGATGAGGGAGTGGAGAAGCAAGGGAATCAACACCAAGATTTTATGGTGGAATTTCAATAGCAGAGGTTCAGTTTCATTTCCAGAAACTGACAAGTACGGAAATATGTTCATCTCGGGATATAACCCAATGCTGCTCAAGTTCCTTGAGTGTGGTTTCAATGCAGAACAGTTCCTCATGAAACTGTTGGGTGAGTATGCAAAGGCTATCACCGCATGAAGAAGGCGAACATAATATGCGCATTGTTCGGGCACCGCTTGAGATACAACTTCAGGTGGATGCCCAACAAGTGCATCTGCAAACGCTGTCATAGGAAATGGGTGGCAACACACACAACACCATGTGAATGGATTGAAGTCACGGCGTTTGAAGGTGAGATGCGTACAGATAAAGAACTGTCAAAAAAATGGACTAAATAATATGTACAGCGACGGAGTGGTATTCATAGACAACCTTGAAGACTATCGCAACTGCTTGGCAAAATACAAGTGCCGAGACCTGTCCGACTTGGACGACACCCTGTGGTACACATACGGCGTCTCGCTTGAAATGGCGGAGAAAATCAAGGAACAGGTAAAATTATTTGAAAGCGATGGCACTATTTAGCAAAAAAATAGTATATTTGTACTTGAAGCAATTAAATTAATGTAAAACAATAAAAATTTTCACACCATGAGAGAAATGCAAGTTGAAGGCAATCTTGCCGACGCCCCACAGGTACTTACGGGAAAAGACGGTAGAAACTATGTACGTTTCAGAATGGGCAACCGTGAATACGGAGACCCCGAGAACGAGACCACATGGATTTCGGTGACAATGTTCGATGTGCCGTCGATTATCCAACACCTCAAGAAGGGCAGCTGTGTCCGTGTGTACGGAAAGTACAAGGACTCCATCTATCAGAACGAGAAGTACGGTCCTCAGATTGACCGCAGCATCACCGCAAGCCTTATCGATTTCGGCAAGTTCAACAGCAACAAGCCGAACGGAGAGGGACAGCCCGCACAGACCGCTGAACCTGCCCCTGCAGCAGCCCCCGCGCCCGCAGAGGCACCTAAGGCTACCGCAGGCAAGAAGAAGGCAGCCAAGGCTGAACCCGCCCCTGCACCTGCGCCATCGGCTGATGACGACCTTCCGTTCTAAGTCGGCGTAACTGCCTGACAACAGTCCTTATCCGAACAAGCCCGATATTTATGATTATAAATTAAGGCTGACTTGGATAAGGATTTTTCATTTGGTAAATACTACATAAGGGCGTGTGTCGGAAGAGGGGGTGATGTGATAAACGAATTGGTTAAGCGTGGTGCTGTAAATACGCATGCATATGGCGGTGAGGGTGACAGTACAATGATATACTACATCAACAACAAGAACGAGATTGCGCTGACCAACGAGAACGAGGAGATAGGATATATTCTCCTTAACAGCGGGTGGACTGAGTTAAAACTCAAGAAGCCCAAGAAAACCAGAAAATTCATGGTAACCGTTACAGAGGGCAGGACAAGGTGTTCAACCTGCCCGTTGCTTAAGGCTTGTGACGACGAACAGGTTACCAAATGCTCGTTGTCCAAGGAAATATCCGATTTGTTTGACATTGACAGGAGTCTTGACGGCAGGACAATCGAAATCGAGGAAATTACCTAACCATTTCATTGGCACGTCTGTCGAGATAGAGACTTGCAATACCGCAGTAGCGTTTCATAAAGTTGCGGTAGATGCTCTCAGCCCATTTAATCAAACGTTCTTTGTATGATGTATTGTTTTTGGGGGATGGAATGGATAATGATTTATAGTTTGTTTTAAGAGTGTTGTACAGATTTAGCAAATTTTCATCACTCTCTTTTTCAAGATACCATTTCAAGTCTATCATCTGTTTTGCATAGTTACGATAGGATGTGGTTGATTTAAGTTTTTGGTGGATGTTGTGAGGTCTTAATTTCACTTTATCAAACTCATCGAACGCTTGGTTGACATATGCATTGTTCTCTGTCCAAAGTGATGTATAGAGTGATAATGCAAGACACATTAACAGGGGATTGGAAGTGTCCTCCATATGGTCACTTATGAATTTGCCGTCTCCGAGGTTCCATTTCTCGTTGTTGGTTAACGGTTCATGCCCCGTGGACTGCCATTGCCAATCATCGTACATGTGGTTTATTTCATGACCGATAACTTCTTTTAGCCTCTGTTCGTTATATTCGTTTTTCAAGCCGATTGCCATATCAACATCCATCTCAACCACACCCAACTTTTCTCCCTTGCTTATTTTATCTTCGTTATAATACAGCGCGTTTGTTTTTTTTGGCTGGTGATAGTCAGGTGTTCTATTCAGGGCTATGTTCACAATCAGGTGGTTGAAATAATTGTTTTGCTTAAAATACAAGACACGGTCATGGTAACGGTCATGACTAATCATTTCATCTATGTTTGCCTTCACAAACTGATATATATCATTCTTCAACCCATCCAGAAAGTCAGTATGATGACGCTCTTCGTTCAGCATGTTCCAGCATTCAATGTCCGTAAGATACGGGATATCTTTTAAATCACCAAGTCTTTTCATTTTTATAGTATGTTGTTTATCTTATTCTAACGGCGACAATTTGTCTTTCAAAACTTCCCCATATTCTTTGTATTTCGTATAGGTTTCCGTGAAAAATGTATTCAACCGTTCAAACGGGTAGGTATGGTTATTCCTTCCAATTTTTGGCAATTTGCCCCTGCGTTTGTAATCACTTCTGAAATTGTCAATCAGCATACGGAATTCTTCAAGGAATCTGTCATACTTTTTAATCTCATTGTTATTGAACAAAATCTCCCCAACCAAGTTTTTCAAACGTACCTTCTCTCTTACCGCATCACAGCACATAAACAAATCATGAATGGTGTTTGTACAATCCGAATATTGCAATAGTTCGTTGTATTCCGCAACATTCAATAATGCTTTTGGGATAAGTTTGTCAGATACTATGCTACCAATAGCATCTATAACCGTCTTCTTCATTTGTTCATCATTAAATATATCTTTCATTTAACCCCTCCCTTTCTGAAAAGAAATTATACTTATTTTTATACCATCTTGTGTATTCGTCAACCGCACGTTTGTATTTTTTGAACAGGCGGCCATACCTGAAACGGAACAAATCATACAGTCCACGATAATCATATCCGAAATTTTTTGTATAAAATGATATAACTTTCTTCATGTCGTCACTCTCATGATTATTCAAAAAATACTCAACATACCTTTCGTACTCGTTTGCGCTTTTACTGAATTCAGTTTCAGTATTATCAATCTCTGAAGGGTTGACTTCTCTCCGCCTAAGTTCGGATTTGAAGCCCTGTATTAAACTGTCTTGTTCACGTCGGTTGGAATAGTAAATTAGTCTGGCAACACAACGCTCACAAATGTTTTTTGACTCCATACCATTCCTAACCGCCCCATACAAATCCTTTCCATACACAGGCCGTGGCGATTGGTTTTGAATACGGCAGGCATCCTGATATAAATGGTTCAGTTCATGACCGAACTCATCGGCAACAACATTGTCATCGGAAACACCGTCAATTATTTCATAGGACAAATATAGTTCACTTGTTTTGGTATTAAATCCCAATATCTTTTGAAAGGTTGGATTTGAATGTAAAATAACTTTTATTTCCTCGGAAGGATATGAGATAACCTTGTAATGGACTGTTGTCTCCACACCGAACATGGATTCATCGAACATCCCCGTCCATATCCTGATGTTATTCTTGAAAGGCTTGGGAACGGTTTCTTCACAAATACCGCTTATTTTCTCGTACATTCTGTCAATTTCGTGGTCCACAGGGTTGTTAGCCAAGTCCGCCTCGTCAAGTCTCCTTTCTTCAAGGATGAGACGCACCGTTTTCCTGATTTCCTCAGTCAGTACAGTTTTCAACTTTTCACTAATCATTGTTTCTTGTTTTTATCTTCCTCGTTTATTTTCTTGATGACATAACTTGCAATCAATACGGTTACTAAAGCACCCATGTCATTTGCAGGTTTTATTGTGGCAACTTTTGACGAAACTGTATCATCATCAAACATGAAAGATTTCTTTCTGTTGTTCAAAAACTCATTAAGGGTTACAACTTTTTCTTTTAACATAGTGAAAATATCAATGTCAAGTTGTGTCAAAGGAATATTGCCTTGTCCGATTGAACGGAAGAACGCAAACAAAGTCCACAGGTCAGTGTCATATTTTTTCCTACCGTATATTTTGACAATCTCCTTTTCAATGTCGTTGAGAGAAACCTTATTAAGTATATCAACAATCTCATTGGGTTTGACCGCACGGCTTATATGAGATATGACACCCTTCTTCCCTGTTCTTATTATCCTTAGCAATGGGAAAACCCACGTTTCAAAATTACCGCCGTATGTTCCATCGTTGCTGTGTTCAATGGCAAAATATGCCATGGTCTCATAACTGACAGCCACGTCCTTTTCAATTTTTGAATTTTTCCTTATACCTACCATTAGTCCTAGGAGCCTCCACCTTTGAATAATCTTGGTCATTTCACCTTTTTCAACCAAATCAAGCGACTCTTTTGTTGGTTTGATGTACATTTTTAATAGTTCATTCATATTATCTGTTTTTATTTTTGATTATTTACATATAAATATAAACAAAAATTAAAAAGTTTTCAATTATTTCAAAATAAAATTATGAAATGTAAACATTTTTTCAATCTTCTATTATCTAACTGACAGAAAAATAGTATATTTGCATAAGAAAATAATCTTATAAAAATATACAATACAATGCTAAATAACGAGGACATTCAGAAAAGGCTGAAAGACTATCCCGAACCTGATGAAGTGAAGAAGATAAGGGAGAACATCATCAACTCATTCAAAAACCTTGAATTTCAGGAAGGACCGCACAAATACTATGTGCATTATGACGATGGTGAGACAGAGGAATTGCCAAGCGTAAGCGGCACTGTGGAGAAGTTCGAGCCGTATACGGATTGGCAGGCTATCAAGGAAAGATACGCACTGAATCACGGGTTGACTGTTGAACAGGTCACGAGAATGTGGAAGGAAACCAACATAATAGGCACCAATAACGGCTCGTCGACACACCTTTACGGGGAAATGCTCATGCACTTTTTCCAGGGGCATCCTGAAAAGATATGTGACGTAATCAAACCCCAATATGAGGAAGGCTTCCTGATACCTTATTCGGGAAAACAGGTGGCCGCAATGAACTACTACATGGAAATGTACGATTCGTTCTATGATGACAGCAAACCAATCAAGATGTACCCTGTGATGCCTGAATCACAGATATACATCAAGAGGGGCAACGAGTTCGGTATCAAGCAGAGATATGCAGGAACCTTCGACATCCTCCATGCATACCAAGACAAGGGTGGCAAATGGAAACTCGCCATACACGATTGGAAAGGGTTACCTTTGGAAACTCCTATTTTGACAACAAAGGGATTCAAGACAATGGGAACATTGGAGTATGGGGACAGTGTATATGACAAAGACGGAAATCCCGCAAAGATAACAGGCATTTCGGAAATACACAACAATCCCTGTATGAAAATCACATTTGATGACAACTATTCAATCGTGGCTGACGAAGAACACAGATGGCTTGTCTATTTTAATAAACAAAATGGGGAAAAGGATGAAAAGGTTATGACGACTCTTGAACTGCATGAATACCTCAAAAACCATACAGGAAAAAAACGTCATACACTTACGATTCCGAAAATACAAATTAATAAACCGTTAAATACTGAAAAGGATAATAATATTGAGGTGGACCCCTATGTTTTCGGTGTTTGGCTTGGTGATGGACACTCCGCTTGCGGTTATGTCACGAACATGTATGATGAAATATTCAACGAGATTGAAAAAAGAGGTTACCATGTAGGTAATAATGTTAATGATGGAAAACATTGTGGTCAAGCAAAGACACGCTGTGTTTTTGGATTGGCAACTCAATTGAAAAAATACAATCTTTTGAAAAACAAACATATTCCAGATGAGTTTATCAATGGATTCACGTTTGAAGAACGATTTGAAATATTACAAGGCTTAATGGATACTGACGGTTATTATAATAAGACACGGAAACGTTTTGTTATGGCAACAACTAAGAAATCACAGGTGGATTTTACTGTAAAACTGGTAACTTCTCTCGGTATTAAACCAACTGTAATTAAAGCCACAGGTAAGTGCAATAACTGTAAGAAAAAACCGGTTTTTGAAAAATGGGATATTGCATTTAGCACTGACATGAATCCGTTCCTTATTAGAAAAATTAAGGTAGAATGTCCAACCCGAAATGAACGTGATTATAGAAACATATCAAGTGTTGAATATTGTGAGACTGTTAAAACAAGATGTATTGAAGTGGATAGTCCATCACACACTTACTTGGCTGATACTATGCTTTTAGTTACACATAACACCAATAAATCATTGTCTGATGATTACAAACGCTCGAAGGGTGTATATATGGAACCGCCGTTCGACGATTTGATTGACGAAAGCCTCTCACATTACGCATTGCAACTCAGCCTGTATCAGATAGGACTGATGCAACTCGGCTATGAGATTGGCGACAGGCGCCTCATATGGCTCAAGGATGACGGGACATATGAAAAGATAGCGTTGCCCGACATGACAGGCAGACTGATTGACGCTTTAAGAGAGTAGCATATTTATGTATATGTTAGACATTAAATCAATTTTACCCAAGACTATCCTCCGTGAAGACAGACTTATCAGTGAAGCCGTCACGGAGGAACTTGGTATCTCTGACAAGGTGACACAGATTGCGGAGAGGATATCCAACGCTGTCTATGAAAACGCATTGTCACGCCCAAGAAAAAAAGTGCAATCCGGTATCTTTGAGAACATCTTTACTTTCAATATCAAGGATTTTGGTGATGCAATCAAGGTTGTATGCCATAATATGTATTTTGGCGACAGGAACATATATGCCAAGGTGAGAACCGAATACAGCCGCCGCCCAAACAAATACAACAGCAAAACCAAGACATTGGACATGCATTTTGACTTTGTGAACAACAGAATTATGGGTGAGCACCTTTACGGCGCCTTTCAACATGAGTTGGAACACATATTCCAAGGCTTCATGAGTAACGGAAACACGAAACATTATCCGTCATACGGGTTGGCCGCAAAAAACATTAACAGTTCTTCTAAAGGTATCAAGACCATAAGTGAAATACTGTATTATTCCACCGCCAAGGAACTGTATGCGTTTGCCAACCAAGCATACCAAGCGATAATGCATATGGACAATATTGCCGAGGTATACGGGGATATAAGGAACGCCATTGCGGATACAAACTTATATTCAGGATACAGGAAACTTAAAAGGGGGATGAATTTCCTTACAAAGAACAAGGACAATCCAAACCTTCAGAATGCGTTACAAAACTTTGACATTACATACAATCATATTGTCAAGCGATGTGAATGGGCGGTAGGGGAGTATGCCAAATATATAGGGCGAGTGATTGTCAAATGTGAGAAAGACTTGCTTAATACCGAACAGTGAAAAAACAAAAATCCCACCTCATACAAGGTGGGATTTCCTGATATATAGAACAAAAAACCTAAAAGGTCGTTAGATGGAGAATTTTGCGGGTGTCTCTTCTGCAGCAACCTTGCCATTGATGAACAGGAGGCCGTTCGATATGTATTTGGTCAATGTGCTGTAGTGGATATTTTTCGGAAGTTCAATATACCCGTCGATTTCTGATATAAACCAACTGTTTTTCATCTCATCGCTCATGCTTGAAGAGATTTCAATGCGGTTAAGAGCGGGGTTGACATCCACCTTGATGTCGTTTTCGCTATGACCCGTCGCAACAACCACGAGGTTGTATTCACCGTTTTCAACAGTTGACCTGTATTCGGTGTGGATGGTAACGGGTTTGGATTTCAATCCATCCATTTTGGAACGGATTTTCCCGTAACCTTTTTCAATTTCAGGACCGACTTTCTCCACAGTGTCCTTAATCTTTTCAGCGAATGTGTCGGATAGGTCTTTGACATCCACGTCGAACCCGAGTTCGTTGAATGCTCTCTCAATGTCTTTGATAATTTCTTTACTGTCCATTTTTCTATGTATTTTAATTAACTTATATTTTCCTTGTCATACATTTCCTTCAATGAGGCGATTTTTCCTTCAAGGGTTTCAATCTGTTCATCCTTTTCCCTGATGGCTTTGTCCTTTTCCTCCATCATTCTGGAATTGTCGTCTTTCTTTCCGAAACCGTTCTCCTTGAGCCATGTCACCCATGTGTAGACTCCGCACATGACAAACAGTGCAATGAGGAGTAAAACTATGATTCTTCCCATATCTTTATTTGTTGTTTTTTATTTCTTCACAAAGTGAACAAATGCCTTTGAAAGCCATCTCTGTCAGTTTTTGCTTGTCATTTTTACCCACTTCAATCATGTACTCGCATTCATTGACAGTAAGGGTGTGACCGATTTCCGAGAGAGTCTGTATGTTTTTCAGGCGTTCCTCGTTGGTCATGTTGTTGTCGGCGCTGATGAGTTCACCCATCATGAGCCAAGCCATGCCGTTCTCGTATATTGCTTTCAGAATGTCATTGTCCATAGTCGTCGAACAGGTTTAGTTGTTTGCATCCCTTGTTGCTTGCGTATTGTTGGTCGACCAAGTCCAACATCGAGAGTGCATTCTCGACCTTGTCTGCTGCGTAGTTGCACTTCTCGGTCACGTCGGATATGTCCGAGCGTTCCGCAAGGTTGCGCAGCATTGTACGCACACGGCGCATCATTGTCTGCGTCGTCTTGAAGTAGTCGCTATCTTTCTGTGTCATTATCTTGAACATTTTGTTTGTTGTTTATGATTGGCTGTTATTGTACGATTTACGTGCCCTGTATGCTGAAACCATTATCCCTACCATGTTATCTATAGTGTTATAGAATATCGGTATCTTGTACTTCTTGCAGGTTTCACGGACATTCACATATCTCCAAAATTTGGGATTGCAGAAGACTATCAATTTATTGTCCTTGGCATACAGGCCAAGTTCCAAGAGGGATATTGGTGAGACTGAGTTGTCACCGAACGACATGAATATCAGGTCTGAATCATCCAAGCGTTCCTGTTCCCAATGTATCTGTTCCGCCACTTCATCGTAAGTGGCATCCTTTGCCCAATTGTCCCTTCTCGGGTTGTACAGAACAAGACCGTCTTTATCGTCATCCAATGCCTTTTCCTTGGTTTCAGGAGTGATGGGAATAACCTCGTCACCCAACTGTTCCCTGACAGCGTCAATGACCTGTTGCTGCCAATTGTCAGAGTCACCGTTATCTATCGTCCCCGCAAGGAATATCTTTATTTTCTTCATAGTCCTTAATCAGTTTTTTAAGCACCTCACCTGCCACGTAGAAACCGCTTAGGGCGACAAATGCCAATGATATTATCTTACTTATCTTTCCCATCCTTTTCCTTCTCCAAGAACATGTATCGGTTATAGCAGCAGACAAGGAAGGCGGTAATCATGCTGTCGTCATAGAAACAGTCGATGCCTTCATTGCATTGGACGTATCTTGCGACATCAGGTCCGTATATTTCCTCTACGGCATTGAAGACGCCCTGTCCCTTTCTTATGTAGGAGGGATATGTCTTTCTCAAGGTGTGTATCTCTCCTATGAATTCTTCGTATGTTTTCATGTTATTTGATATTTTTTCTTATAAGGGCAACATAGGATGACACGCCAACAGAAACACTTTTAATGGCATTTATAGAATGTGGCTCATCATAATTATAATAGTCGGGATTGTTTGCTTTGGCAACCATAATTGCCTCCTCAGCGGTATTTGCAACCACGAGTTGGTTGTCAACGTCCCATACCCTTGTCTGTTCAACTATAAATTCTTCCATGTGATTTGGTGTTGTTTATGGTTTATTCAAAATTTTCTTCCAACCAATCGTAGTCGTGGCTTTTGATATGTTCAAACGCCTCGTCGCACCATTTGTCGGTATCGGTGTCCTCATCCACAAGGTGTGACCATGTGCATGGCAGGTTCGCATATGTCCACAGTGCCTCGCTGCCGTTGTCAAACCTCATTACTTTAAAACATTTCTCTCTAATCAGTTCATCTGTCAGTTCCTCACCCATTCCCAAGTCGGATGGGGCGTTAAATACAATCAATACGTTTTCCATTGCAAATATACTTTTTTATTTTTACATTTCAAATGTTTTCAGGAAATATTTTCCATATTTTCGTCATCTTTGTCACGGATAGTATAGAAAAGACGGTAGTCTATGTTGTAAGTCACTGAATATTTGACGTTGTCAAACCCGTATTTTTTGATTAGTTCGTCAATGGCGTCGACAATATCAGCCGCATATGCGTAAGAGTCCCATTTAGTCATTTCCTTGCTTTTTTGTCCTTGATTGAAACCATTGTCGAGTATGAAAAATACGACGACTTGAAATTGTCCTTGTCATAGAGGAACACACCGCTTATGAAGGCATGTTCAACCCTTCCGTTTATCGTGTTCCTGACACCGTTCTTGTCAATGCATTTCACTATCACATCATGTCCGTATATCTGTCCGAAATACTCCTCGAATCGTTTGTCAAGCGGCATTCTGAAACGGTATTGCGGCTTCTCCTTGCGGAACTTCTCGTTCTCCGCATACATAATTATAAGGTCTGTGTCTGTAATCATCAATGAATCTGTTTTGTTATCTGTTGTGAACCGCACCGAAACTAAAGATTTCGGAGTTTTCTCGAAATATTATTATAAATTTCCTCAAGGTTAGCCAACGCACAGCGGAGTGCCAGGTTTTCGGAACGGCCGTTTTCAGTTCTTTTCACAAGTTCCTTCAAAATGGTCATTCCCATGAGGAAAGGCTCGTTGTCACCGAGTATGTCAGGTGAGTATTTGAACATCGACTTGAGAATGTCGTTGGCACCGACCTTGCCGTCCGTATCTTCACGAAGATATGCTATGGATTGGGCGAGTTCGTCCTTGTCGAGGGTGACGGCAAAGCCACCTTCTTCCACATCCCGTGCAAGTTTTCCATCCTCATCATAAAACGGGACATCCTTCATTTTTCCCGTCTCATAGTCGCAAACTTTTACGTGGAGACTGTTTATAAGACTATCCTTGCCACTGAGTTCTATCTGTTTCATTGCTCTATTATTTTACCGTTTTTATCTATTTTATACCATTTACCGTTCAGCTCCACTCTTGCATATCCATTATAGAAACCATAGCAATCTTCCCACCACTGCTCCGATAGGTATTTTCCTTTCGTGTCAATAAAGTTCCATTTACCTTTCAACTGCACCATTGCATAACCATATTGGAAGCTATAACAAGCATCAAACCACTGCTCGGATAATAGTTTTACATCCGCATTGATATAGTTGCCTTTGCCATTCAACTGCACTTCTGCATAACCTTCTTGAAAACGCCAACAATCATCCCACCACTGTTGTGATATTATCTGCCCTTCCGTATTAATATGGTTCCATTTACCATCCAATTTCACCATTGCATATCCATTATAGAAACCATAGCAATCTTCCCACCACTGTTGTGACAATATCTGCCCTTCCGTATTGATATGGTTCTTCTTACCTTCCAATTCAATTCCTGCATAACCTTCTCGGAAATTACTACAAAAATCAAACTTATTCTCAGGCGCTGGTATCTCTTTTACCAAGGTTATCTCTGCGCATACGAACTTGCCGTCACCATCATCACTTTCGACTATCTTCCCGCCGCATTCAACCTCGTAGTACACGGTACTTCCGTCGTTAGGGTAAAACACCCAACACTGCCACGGCTCATGACACGCATGGAATCCCTGTCTACACAGTAAAGGTACACCATAAAACGTATATGTCTTACCGACCTCGTATTGGAAGTCACGGCACCACAACGTGCCATCACTATGCTTATTAAATCCTTTATATGCTTTCATATTATTTTTGTGTTTGCCAATTTTTGAATATCACTCTCGGACAGTCGCATTCCATCTCTACGCAGGCGGGCTTCATCACCACCTTGGGGTAAATCTGTCGCATGAAACAGAAAGAGTTTTTCGGTGACCAATCTTCCTCTCCCTCTCTTTTCCCTTCAAGGAACTTGTAGAACACCACACCGCCGTAGATGTGTGTTATCTCTATTTCATCCCAACAGAGGGGACCTAACGACGACAAGTCGGACGAGTCCATATACAGATGAGCACCGACAAACAGTTTGTCATAATCCACCTGCGGCATTCGGTTCGCACAGGATTCTTCTTCGTACTTTAATGTCTTAGTTTTAAGTCCCTGCGGGAGTTCGATGCCGTATTTTTCCTCAAAGGTGTCCGCCCAAGTCATGTGCTGTTCAAACTCCTCCTTGGTCATATTGTACCGTTCGTCCATCCAAACGGTGAAATCCTTGTTATTTTCCATATTACTGTCCATTGTGCACAATGTGCGGTGTTTTTCCAATCAGTGAGTTCCACAGTCTTATCAATCCTCTGAACCTGCAGTACATATTATATGAAAGTTCGTTACGGAACACAATAATGTGTGTTGCAACAATGTCGAAACTGCTACCGAGACAGTACTCGGCACCCTTCGGGATGATTGCCTTGCGGAAAGGATAATCGTCGGCATGTCGAAGTGCCGTAAATTTCTCTTGAATACGTGTCCTGACTTCAGATGTTGTATCCACTATGGCATGGAACCCTTCATTTATCCTTTGTTCTCCTAATCCATTAATGGGTTCCAGATAGGTTATATCTCCTCTGCGTAACACATTGATGCCTTTGGCATTCAATATTCTGTTATAGCGTTGCTTATCTATAGAACCAAAAAACGGCCCGCGCCATCTGTTCTTGTATTCATTATCTTTACAGACAATTTTCCAACAGACAATGTCCTCTTTTGCAATTTCGGGCTTGCATCCTTCTTTGATATATAAGCACATATTAGTGTTTCCTTTCCTTTTTAGTTGACTTCCTGTATTTCTTCCTCAATGGTGTCAATACTGACAAAGTGAGTACGAGGGCTTTTGGATATTGAACCATCCTTTTTCGGGGCATAACCCACCGCCGTGATTAAGCTAAAATAGTTGGAATCTGACGAAATCTCCAGATGGTCAAAGAACATCGGCTCTGCGCCTCGCACCCTCACGAGCTTTCCTTTCAGCCTGTTTATAGGGTGTTCTTCCGACATGACTTTGCAGAGTTCACGCCTTTCGGCTCGAAGCAATTCAATGTCTTTGCTTATTCTTTCGTACTTTGCCTTGAATTCTTCTAATATCATATTGTTCCTTTCTTTTTGTTTGTTTACGTTTGCAAAGATAAGGCGTTTTTCTGAATGTGCCAAATCTTTTTTGTTAAAGGATGTTAAACATGTGTCACGAATGTCTGTGCATACACTTCCTTGATTGCGTTTATGCCGTTGACGTTTATCTCACGTGTACCGATTCCCGCAAACTTCTCAGTAAGTAGGGGTGTGGATGAAGGTTCCCATATACCACCCTTGTTCCTTGCCCACAGGCGTCTTTCTTGGTCATAAAAATTGACAATTTTTCCGTCGTCTATAGCCATCTGCACAGCCCATCCCGTGCCTCCGTCGACCATTTTGTTCTTGAACTTACCTATGGCGAATATCTCGTCAGCGTTCTTGACCTGACAGTAGTTCCTTGCAAGGAGATTCATATACTTCTCGGGCTTTCTATGTAGTGTTTCGTTCGCCTTCATCACGTGTTCCTTGCCTTCCTCGAACTCCTCCTCGGTTATCTCGGTGTTGCCGTTGGGCGTAATCTTGCCGTGCCAATAGTGGAACGACTCAACACCGTATACACCGCCGACCTCACCCCATACGGTGTCGCTTCCGATTGCACCACCTGAGTGGTTCACATAGTTTCCTGTATAGTTGAATATCGATTGGAATATGGAACGCCACTCCTCCGAAAACCATATGTTGTTGGGTACAATCAATGCTGCGAACATCCTCAGCATCTCCTCACCCGTATAGCCATTGAGAGTCTTTTCATCCTTTCCGTTCCTGTAGGCTATCATGAATTTCTTGTCAGGATGCTTCCTTGCAACTTCGTAAAGTTTTCCTATATTCCTGGCAATGTCACCCTTGCCGATTGTCCTGTCTCCCGGAATTCGCAAGTCCTTTGTTGGTAATGCGTAGGAGTTGCCCTGCAGACCTTCACCTACGCCGTATATTGCACCGAATTGTTCCCGTGCAACCTTCGCCGAACCCGCCCCGTGGCGACCCTCGGGGTTGCTTCCGAACACGAATATGGTGTCCTCGGCTGGTGTTATGTTTCCCTTGTAGTATCTCATATCATATGTGTATTCCGTGTATATATTGTATCTTTCCTTCCAGATATAATTTCGTTTCCGTGGTATTAAGAAACTTATAAAGATAAAGAACCATCCATTCCATGCAATTATCATCGGTTAGGTCGAACTCCGTCTGGTCATATATCTTCCAAATCTTGTCGAGATTGGAGAAAAGTTCCTTTGAACGGAGATATACATCGTCCTCACTAACACTTTCATTAAGTTCCAATAGAGGAAGTATTGCATTGTCAAAAAGTTCCTGGTGAGCATTTTGTCTAATGGTCTCCAACTGATATGGAGTTTGCCAATCATTTGCATCTACCTTGTACTGCATAATGTTCTGCAATGCGAGAACATACTTGATGAGAAGCCTGCCCATCGGCTCGGTTAGGTTGTATTTGTCGTATAAAGCCATATTCAGTCCTCCTTATATTTCTTCTGGTGTCGTCATGTAGCACTCGTCGATGGTCACCTTGAGGTTGCGGTACTCCAATCCGCACATTGACTCGGCTGCCCTTTTCGCCGCCTCTTTCTTGATGTCCCTCTTTCGGCAATAGAACCGCTCGGCATCGAAATCCCTGTCGGCAATCCACTCGCCGCTTTCTTCCTCAAGCCATTTGTAAGACCACGAATAGTTCACCCACCATGCATAATCACGCCCTACTTTCATTTTCTTTGTCCTCCTTTACTATCATGATTTTTATTTCTATTTACATATTTGATAATTCTGACAACTTGTTCGATTTTAAGGTTATAGTACGTTTCACCGTCCGAAGAACTAAACATAGTCAAAAGTATTTAAGTTGTTATTTTCACTACGTTCACCATCTGATTTATCCATCAGACTTCTCCGGAACGACAGCAGCACATCCTTAACCTTTTCCCGCTTTAATTTGCGCGGTTCGTATGCGCCGTTGCCAAGTTGTTTTAAGAGTTGTTCCCGCAACACGGTTGCGGTCACTCTGTTCCTTATATTCTTGGATGCGTTGAAATCGGCATTATCGGTATGTCCGCATTCAACACACTCAAAGGTCTCTTGGTTCGGTCTGTTCTCATCGGCAATGCAACCGCAAACCGGACACATCTTTGACGTGTAGCTCGCATGCACGGTTGACAAAGCGATGCCGTATTTCCTTGCGATGTGTTCAACCTCATCTTTCAGACTGCTCAATCCAAGAAACTTCACCTTACGGTTGTAGTTTATGTCCTCGTTATCCTTGTCCTTAACGTAGCACCTTCCGAATCCGTTGTCAAGGTCTTCCATAACAATATGGTTCACTCCATCAACCACCAACGACTTGCACATCTTTGAAATGAGTTCTTGCTCGGATTTCAACATCTTCATCTTGAGTGTGTCAAGTTTTTGCTGCTTGCGTTTGCCTACAACATAGTTCTTGCCCTTCTTCAATTTGTCAACTTCTAATGACAGTTTACAGAAGTCGTTTACGAGTTGCCTGTTATAGTCATAGGTAGTTTCGTTTGACAGACTGAACAAGTTATGCTTGCAGTTCACATCAATGCCAACCACATTATCACCTGCCTCTGGTATGTACCTTTGTCCGTCCTTGCACAAGTTGATGTTTACTTGATGATGCTTTTCATTAAAGGTAAGGACATACTCATAGTCTGGGTTAGACTTCCGGTACTCTTTCATAGAACCGTGCCAATCCTTGTTGAACTTCACGGGTATATCAAACGACTTCCTACCAATTCCCGACAGACTGACGAAGGAGTTGATTACCGAACCGAACTTCTTGTTGTAGTCGATGATTCTCGTTTTCCTGCAACGACCTCCGAATGACAAACATTTGAACTCAATCGGATGCTCCGAATACCGCTTGATTATTCTGTTCCTTTTTCTTAAAGCGAGTTTCATAACTCTGTCAAAACCAAATTTCTCACAGCAACGCAGTATGTTGTTGTAGAACTCACGTTTCTTGTCATCGCAGGTCTCCAGCTGCTTGGTGATATAGTCAATCGTGTTCTCATTACCATAGCGTGCAAGGTAGGTGAGACATATTGACAATGGTGTTTTGCTCTTTTCTGTCACAACCTTCTTCAAGTCGCCTTTCTTGTTCTTCTTGGTGTCACGCTTGTAGAACTCAAATCCGACAAACCGCACGACTTCAAAGTCAAGGTGCTTGCGGATTGCATCAAACTTGTTCTGGTAGCAGTTGAACACTTGGGTATATAACTGAACATCAAACGAACTCGGAATGGCATCCTTGTATGTTGCGCGCATTTCCTTCAAGAAGTCAAGTTTGCTGTATTCAAGGTAGTGTTCAATATTGTTGTTCACATATTCGGAAACCTTGTTCTTATGGTCACGCAGCATAACAGCAAACGCATACAACTCGTCATACTTCTGGCGAGTCAATCCGTTTGACTTGAAAACTTTTGTATATTTGCTGTCCATGACCATGTTCCAATAAAAAAGAGGCGTTAAACTTGAGACTGATGGAGAGAGTGTCATCAAGGATAAAACCTCTGTATGCCTTATGTTATGTTCGAAACCGCTCTCTCCTTCGGTTTCTTTTATATAAATAGTGTCAAACTACAATATATTTATACGGGTTAGTTTTGAACATTTTTAACTACTTTTGAATAGGTTTACCAACTTCTGTTATTATCCCACCAAGCCTTCGAGCCGCATAGGTCATGCTTCTTTAACCATTCCTTGACTAATTCAGTTTGCGTTTTCATATTATGCTATTTTCTAATTATTTCGTCAAGGTTTTCAATATCACCTCCATTAGTAGCTTCGGCTAATTTTCGGAGGAGGTCCTGGATGGTGAATCTATATGTAAATTGCACCTTGCTCTTTTCATCCAACAATTCTATTAGGAAATCACATTTACGACGTGCCGGTTCAATAAGCACCCATTTTATAAGATTTCCCTTACATTTTGCTGGGTATTTCATTATAGGAGCGCCACCATACTTTTTCCAGCAATCAAAACGAGCACCCCACATTTCCATCCAAAACCTTACAGATTTGGTTAGAGGTATAATAAATGTGTAGGTATTACCGTGCGAATCCAAACTACATTCAATGTCGTTGTTGGTTTTATAATTCATTTCGAGCACACCAAAATTCTTTGAATCCTTATTCACTTTTACCATAAAGTGATAGGGTGGCATGTTGGAAAAACCTTCCATTATATATTCTGCGAGCGTTTTCATATTTTTTCAATTTTGATTGTTGTTTAATTCTCCTTTACAATTATGATTTTCAGTTTGTCAGTAAAATTATAAGCATGTCTTGGCATTACAAGGCATCCATTGTCACAATCAACAACACATCCTGAATTTTCATCATTCACTACCTTTGCAGGAATAGCATCTTTCATCATCTGTTCCTTTTGCCACTTACACCCGCCTCGAAAGCCCATTCCAACTCGCTTTTGTCATACAGTCCATTGGTTCGCTCGGATGGGTTGGCGCAACTATATTCGATGGCCGCTTTTTCTACAACTTGTGTTTCCATATTTTTAAAGTGTTAGCAAGTGTAATATATACAGAAAAATTTCTTGAATCCAAAAGTAGGGAACAACAAATAACCCATATAGTCATCCGCCTCATAGCCTGTCCATTGGCATACGGCATAGTTGTCATCTTCTTGCCAATGGGCTTTATAAGGCTTGTCGTCTATCTTGAACTTGAATATCAGGTTGCCCTTGCTGTCAATCTCTTTTTCAGTATCGACATAGCCCATGAACTCGTTTCTGAAATTGTTGCTCACAGCCTCTATTATGTTGTCTTTGCTGCCAACGCATTCCTCACTCAGGTACTCGATGAAATTTTTATAGAACTCAGTCCTTGACTTATATTCTTCCAACCACATATCAATATCACGCTCCTCGTTTGTGCATTCCTCGGATTGTGTGTTGATGAAATCCTTTAGTTTCTCAAGTGCCTTCCACCTGCCACTGTTAAAAGCCTCGTTGTCAAGATTCGAGGTTTCTTCCTTGTTTCCGAGTTGACGTTCAATCTCGTCTAAAATTTGTTTAACCTGTTTGTTCATGTTGTTTGCTATTTGTTACAGTTTATTGTTTCCTCATCGATTATCATGTTCTCCAACCTCTCTTGCATGTCGGCGATGGCGGCTTCCCTTGTTTCTTCTGCTGATTGGAGGTAATACCAATATTCCTTGTCGTGAACCCGAGGTGGAAGTCCCAATTCATCTTTCACCACATAGGACACAAACCACCATTTCGGGAATACTCCGTCGTCGGAGGAATCTTGCAATATATTCAGGGAGTACACACGCTCACCTATCGTTACTGTTTCAGGTAGTTCTTTCATATCAATACAAATTTGAATTTCATATCATCGGTACTGTTCGCCTCGGCTTGGAGATTGAGAGCGCTTTGTACAAAGATGAGGTTGTCATACCATTTCTTCGCATCCCTGTCGTTCTTGAAGTTGTTTCGGACTATGGTGATTTGTGTTGTCGGTCCCGTTGTATAGCCAAACGTCTCGACGAACACGCACTGCGGGTAGTCCATCTTGTACTTGCCGAAAGCGGTTATGATGGAGGCGTTCAACTGCACGTACCACCAATTGTTGAGATTGAGGGACTTGTGCCTTTTACACCCCTTTACAATCTCGTAGTATTCAGGATATTTCTTGTCCATTGCTCCTTATTTTTTCTTATAGTTATTGAAATCTTCGTCGGTAGATTCACAATCATTTCTATAATCGTAAAACCGTTCTTTCTTGCAGATATCACAAAACTGCCTTCCGACTCCATTCCCCTTGGGGAGTCCGTCGCTGCACCAAATATGCCCGAATATCATGCAATGTAGTCTATCTCCAAGCGTCGGTCTCTTGGGCTTGTATGCGAACAGACTCAAGAGTGCGAGTATGCCTATATATGTTACGGTCACAGGCCAAATCATAGCCAAGACAGTAATTGCGGCGTATTCGAGTATTGTTTTGATGTCGTCCGATTTCGCCACGATGACCAGGCACATGATAACTGATGCCAATGAATACAGCACTCCCGCCATAATTAATACAAATGTCATATTCATATTCATTTCTTTTTTCCTATATTTGAATTGCCGATACAAATATACAGCAATGCCAACATAGCCAATCCGAATATTATTTCAAATGTCATTTCTTAATTTTCTTTATTATCCATTTGATTCCAAGGTAGAAGAATGTGATGGGCCAAAACAACATTGGTAACATCACTGACATGAATGTAAAGAAGTTGCCACAGAGTCCTTCTATTCTTGTATCCTCATCCCATAAGATATATTGAGTACATCTTGCTATGATTCCATAAGCAATTATGCAAATAACAAATATAATATATTCATTCATTTCTTTTCTGTTTATTAGTTACACCTCCCAAAAATTAAGTATTGTGACTGAATTAAAGTATCCTTTAGTTGACCTAAGCCTAAGAGTTCTACAAAAACTTTCAGCTAAAATACCATTTGATGGGTTTTTGTGTTCAATTAATGTTTCAACCGCTCCAAATCTTTCACACCCACTACATTGCTTACCGGATTCCGTAATTCCAAACCACGATACTGCCCACTGACGAGTAAGTTCGGGGTGAAGTCTTAGGTACTCAAGTTGCTCATCTGGGGTCATTTCTTTCCACCGTTCAAGTGAGATGTCCGTTAATATAAAATCACTTATAAGCTTGGGTGACTCAATATAATTATTTTTATATTGAATAGACATGTGAAGATTGTCATTGTCAAGAGCTATGACCGTAACTACCGGACCATTTACATCGTATTTGTGGCAAACTTTATCGCCTTTTTTAAATTGTATCATTTCTTTTCCTCCTTTTTACTGTTATTTTCCAGAACCTGTCGGTTGTATTCCATGACGTGTATCTCGTTCACAGTCATATCCCTGAGCTCCTGGATACGTTTTGTGCTCTTTGAATAGATTGCCTCGAACTGGTCAAAAGCGTCGCTGTCTATCTCATAGAATACAAATTTTTTTGGTCCAAATAAACGCGGATTTTCAATTTCAGCGTCTATAAGACAGCTGCTGAATGTGTCATTCTGCCTGTATTCAAGTATATGCGGTGCGATTGTGAAACTTGTGGCTTCCCATTCTATGGATGACGTATCAATTAACTGCACTTTTCGGTTCCTAATCCTGATTAGTAGCATGCTTTCACCACCCCACTCCATCAGACATGTGCCGATGTTCAACACTGGGTCGTCGGAGCATATCCTCCTGCGGATGTACTTGAAAGCTCCTTGGTTTTTAGGCGAGGCTGCCTTAAAATATTCCAAAGCGAGTTCTGTGGTGAACATATTGAGTTCGTCAAGGGCCTCACTGTACGCCTCGTCGAACAGTTTGAACATCTTCTCTGTGATGGCGTAATTGAAACAGCAGTCAACTTCTCCTTCTTTCTCCTCGCTGTTGTCAGAAGGGGCCTGACAGTCGCGGTAGTCGTGCGCAGCAATGTTCCTGAAGCTGTAATCGTAATCGCGTTTTATCAGGTTCTCGTTTATGTCGAGGGTGACGATGTTGCATTTGTCGCTTCCGAGCATAGGGCCTATCCTCTTTATTATAAGGCTTCCATCGCCTCTAGGATAGAGTATGCTATCTCCACAATCTGCAGTATTGTGTCTGACTTCAGAATTCCTGCCAAGTATCTGACCGTCTATGGGGAGTATCTGTTTACTTACCTCTTTGTATTCACCCATTGATGTACATTGTGTTGTGTCTTCCATAGTATTAGTTTTATTGTTTGTCTTCAAAATGAAAGCATCCTCGGATGTCCTCGTCGTTGATGCCGTACTTGTCTTGGAGTTTCCACACCCTGTTCTGCGCCTCATCGAAGTCCCGATAATGGGATTTGATGATTGCATTCTGCAAAATGCAAATATTGCCAAGAACATACGCCAATCCACCAAGGATGAAAATGATAATTGTTTCCATAGTATTCGTTTTATTGTTTGTCAAATGTTGTCGGGAAAGACGGTGTGTTCCTCTTTGAACTCGAAAAGCCCTTGGCTTTCCACATCCACGCTTTCGTACCCCACACCCCTTTTCTTCTTGTAGTATTCCCCTGCGGGCATTCCGTTAATCGTCTGCGGCTTTATGGTAGATGGCACACCTCGGTAGTTATAGATTTTGTCGCACATCCCCTCGCGCAGCATTATGCTATAGAGCATACGGAGGTCGGCTGTGCAACCCTCTCTCCTTACGGGAGCCGCTATCGGCGTTATCTTTTTTCCGTTCCAATAGAGCAGTCCCCACCCTTCGGGAAGTTCTTCTTTCTTGATTATCCCCTCGGGGCATAGATACCACCGCACATTACCCAACTGATACTTTACATCGATGTTCCTCGCCGTCTTTTTCATGTCGTGGAGGAAATCGGAGTGTGAGGTCTTGACCTCTATGACCGTCGTGTTCCAACCGTCGTAGCCCCACACGTCGCAGTTCTCGGCAGTAAGCGTCACGAGTTCCACGGCGACGATACGGTGCTTTGTGCATACACGGCAGAGTTCGGGAACGTGGCAAGGCTTGGTCTTGCACCTCTCGTAGTTGCGCTTGCTGCGTTTGAGCCACTTCCCGCCCTCGACGCAGAGTTGGTAATGGAGTGAATCAGTCTTGCTCATTTGATAATGTCTATAACGTGGAAGTTTTTACAGTCAGGTGTAATGATGCTGTTTGTATTCCATTCATCGTAAGAATTGGTTACATATACATCGTCAAACGTGTTAATCAGCTGCATTTGACCGTATGGATTGACGAGGTGACGGACAAAGATGCCAAGTCTTTCGGGCTTGTATTTCTCACGCAGAATCTTTGCAGCCTCAACGAATGTACGGCCACCGTCGCAGAGGTCATCTACAATGAGGATGTTTTTACACACATTGTCAGGGGACTCGGAGATTTCCATATTCGTGATTGCCCCCTTGTTGTTTATATCCCTTTTCTTTGAAAGGATGATTTTATCCTTTTCTCCCCTTCCGTAACGTGCTGCAGCACCTGCGTCAGGATAGCAGTAAGTTGTCTCAAGAGGTTTATAGGTGTCAAGAATTACATCGTATGAACCGCCTTGACCAAGAACGGGTTCGTCATATGCTTGGCAATTATCAATAAGGCGGTAGACGGTATTTGAATGCGGGTGGAAAACCTGCACGAAATTTGCCCCTATACTGTTAATGATTTTTGCCACAATGTCCAACGAGAATGCCTCCTCGTATGTCATGACACGGTCCATTCTCATTGACATCAGGTAGTAAATCTTGATGGTGAAGTAAACACCTGCCCGTTTGAGGATGTCGCCTACTTGTGCAAGGAGGAACAAATCGTCACCCGATTTGATTCGTACCGCAACCTCATACAAATCCTTTCTGTCGAACGGTTCGAGTTTGATATGTTTCTCACCGTCGGGGAAACTGAAAATCTCATACTTGATGTCTGACTTGCCAATGTCTACTAAATTAATCCGTTTCATATCCTTTTGGTATTATCTGTTTACTTTTTCAGAACGTGCATGAAGCACCTCGTCCACCATTCCGTATTCCATCGCCTCCTGTGCGGTCAGCCAATGGTCACGGTCGGAATCCTTCTCGACCTCCTCGTAGGGTTTTCCGCTGTGGAGGGATATTATGTCATAAAGTTCCTTCTTTAGTTTCTGTATCTCACGCACTGTGATTTCCATGTCGGAAGCCTGTCCGTGTGCACCACCCATCGGTTGGTGAATCATCACACGGCTGTGGGGCAGGGCAAAACGCATTCCCTTCTCACCTGCACACAAGAGTACGGAAGCCATCGAAGCGGCGAGTCCTGTGCATATCGTGGAGATTTTCGGCTTTATCATCTGCATGGTGTCATAGATGGCGAGACCTGCATGCACCGAGCCTCCAGGTGAATTGAGATAGATTGATATGTCTTTCTCACAGTCCACCGATTCAAGGAACAGCAACTGTGCCTGAATGATGTTGGCGGTTAGGTCGTCAATCTCCGTGCCGAGGAAAATGATACGGTCAGCCATGAGGCGTGAGAACACGTCCATCTGTGTCATGTTGAGTTGGCGTTCCTCAATGATGTATGGCGTAAGCGACGAAGTTATCGCCGAACTGTATTTTCCATACGTGGTGCTTCCGATGCCACAATGCTTGGTGGCGTATTTTTCAAACTCTGTCATGTTCTGTTATTTTCGGATTTTTTGAATATAGAAATTGTCGTTGAATATGCAGTCAATGTTCTCATAGTTGAAATGATAATCCTTCTCATTGAGGTCAAGACCATTATGCAGTTTGTATATCAGCGTATGGTAGGGCAGTGGAATGCACATGAGTTCTGAACCAAGACTGTATTTCTCAAAATATGTGCACCTCTTGTGACGTTCCCTCTCGGAGAAGAAATTATAGCCGTTGAGCGAAAATACTTCACAGTGCACGTTAATACCAAGTTCGTTCTTGACTTTTCCTTCAACCGCATGTTCAATGTTCACAGGCACCGAATCAGTAAACTCGAATACAAGTTCATCCGAGTTATAGACTACAAGAGGCATGTTCTCTCCATACTCCCGAACAAACAGGTCATAAACCTTCCCTATTATATGCTTCTCCACAGTGATATGGCGGGAGGGATTCATCTTCCCGAATATCACCTGTCGGAAATATTTGCTCTCCGCTATGTAATAGATGTCGGTGTACTTTCGTATGAATTCATCGTAGGTGTCGGCTTCCAATATATCTTTATCGGCGTAGTTCAACGCCTGGAAGTTACCCTTCGTGAGGTCTATGGAGATGAAGAATTTACCTATGTTTGTCTCGTTGTAGAGACTTGAACACTTGGGCGTGAGTTTCTTGACAGGAAAGACCGACATGTCCATATTGTTGAAACGTTGGAACGCCTCTTTCTGCGGGATTTCGGTGATAATTCGTTCACGCACTTCGTAGAACTCCTTTAGGAACTGTTCTATACGAGTGTTCATCGTGTTACCGTCATACCTGTTGTCAATGAAATTCAGCAATTTGTTCCACTTGGTCAGTGCTCCGTATTCTTTTTCATACAGGCGCAGATGATAGTTAAAAATCTCCGCGCTGATAATCGGTATTGGGAGTCTGTAGTCGTTCACAAACCTCTGTGCAAGGTTCCAATTGAAATATGTATTCATGTTATTTGTATATTTTAAGAACAAAAATCGTCATAGTTGATTGTCTCGACCTTATCAATTTCCTTTCCACCTGTACCAACCTTCATAAATTCCCAATATTTGTTCGGGAGTCTGCCACTGTATCTGCTTAGGGGTACTATAATGAAAAAAATCCAGATTCTTCGCATTCAACCCGTCCCTTATTGTGTCCATCCCGATGTCGGACTCAAAAAATATGAGACCTGATACTTGACCGTAATAATTCTTACAGTACTTGCTCAGGATACCCGCAACATATCCGTTGTTAAACTTGTTGTCTGTCAGAAAGGAAATCATGTACTTCATATCTCACGCTTTGTTTGTCTGTCAATGTCCTTCTCCTTGATGGCTGCCCTCTTGTCGTAGTTCTTCTTTCCCTTGCATACGCCTATCTTCACCTTGCAGTAGCCCTTGTCGTTGATGAACATCGAGAGTGGTATAATCGTATAGCCTGTCTTGTGTTCCTTCATGAAACGGGTTATCTTTGTTATCTCGGACTTCTTGAGAAGAAGTTTGCGAAGGCGATGCTCGTCATATTTCATATAGCCTGCGTTTTCGTACAGTTTGATGTACGAACCCTTGAGCATCATCTCACCCTCGGGGGAAACATAGCAGAATGCCTCACCTATCGATGCGTTACCCTTGCGGACACTCTTAATCTCACCGCCGACAAGCACGATGCCCGCCACGTATTCGTCTTCCACGAAATAGTCAAAGTATACCTTTTTGTTCCTTATTTCCATCTCAATTTATTTGTTTACGTTTGCAAAGATAGGAAGAATGTCTGAAACAGACAAATATTATTTCCTAAAGTTTGTTAAGGATATGCGTTTCCCACTGTTAATCAGGTGGAAAACTTCTTCTATAGGTAGATACCATTCCTTATAGAACACGACAAGCGTTCCGCCACGGTATTCCGTGCCGACATCTTCCAACACAAAGTCGTCGGTGCTGAAATGGTCAAGTATGTTTGTGACAGTCCTTTCCATCTCTATTCAAACCTGAAATTGAGTACAGCGTCCGCCACATCCTCGCCGTGCGGACAGAATCTCTTTATCATCGATGCAGTGAGTCCGGCCGACATACCACTGTGCCCTTCATCCATGAACAGTTTGTATGCCATTTTCAGACGCTCGGGGTACTCAATACTCTCATCACGCATTATGCGGCAAATGTCAAGTGTGTTGCGGAGTTCCATGCCACGATAGAGGTCATTGAGGCGAATGGGGACGATTTTGTCCCAATACTCCAACTCCTCGTCAAGCACAAGCCCTCTTGCCTCCTGACGGTATTTCTCGGTATACTCTGGAATTCTCTCGTTGTGTTCTGCCAATTCCCTGTCGTACTTTTCCTTCCATTCTTTCTGTCCCCGGTCAAACTCAGCCTTTGTCTTGCCCGTCAGTTTGGTGTACACCTCGTCAAGCGTCTCGGTGGAACGGATTTCCTTGCCGTTGAAGGTTCCAAAGCAGCCTTCACCGCATGTCTTTGCTTCATTGAGCAGCATCTCGTAGGCTTCGTCAATACTGCAGCCTGCATAAAATTCAATCTTTTTCATTGTCTTTTTTCTTAAAATATCTTTTTTCGGGGTAATAGTAATACCAATTCTTCTTAGCCCATGAGAACCATTTCTCGGTGCTGCTGTCCGCCACGTACCTGTACAGTTTCCTCACTTCGTCGCCAAGGGTCTCGTCCTCGCTCTTCTTCCTGCATTCTTCCTTACAAGCCTCCAACCCCTTCTCCGCATACACCCTTATCGCATAGCCGATAACCTTTCCCCACTCATCCTTGGCGACTTCCCAATCGATGAACCACCAATACTCGTCGACCCACCCACGCTTGTATGCGAACCAATAGGCGGCGGGACTGTTGTTGCGCATCTCGTTCTTCGTGTGGTATTTCAGGGCTACGTCCATGCATTCCTCCTTGGTCCACTTCTTGTATTTCCTGAACCATGTGTAGTCCCCAAGCCATCCGTTCTTGTAGGCTGACCTGAAGGCACCCGAGGCGAAGAAACGGAAATCCGTTATCCTCTTGTATTTCTTTGCCTCCCTGAAGCACCTGTTCCTTGTCCAATACAGTCTTCTCATCAGAAGATTAGTTTCAGTTTGATGTTCTTGTTGTCCGAACGGGTCATGTAATGGCACTTCACCCCGAAACCAGGCTTGCAAAGCGCAGCCAACGGGCAACACTCGCAATCGGTGCCCCTTTCGCTCTCCTCTGCAATGAGATGCAGCCTGTTCAGTCCTATCTCGCAGATGAACTCCTCGCCTATCTCGGGTGCAAACGAACCCTGTGTGTCATCTCTGTAAATTCTCATATGTTTTCCTAAAGTTTGTGTTCAATAAACCATTTCGCCGCTTCCTCGGCTTCCTTTCTCGTGTCCCACTTCATGTTGCCCGCCTCGTCACGTATGTCCATTGTCTCGATTTTGGCGTACCAATGCTTGCCCTTGTTGTTGGGGAGTCCCCACTGCATGTAGCGCACGTTGTCTATCGAGTACTCGGCGGGGAACACGAGTTCGTCCTTCTCGGTCTCTTCGAGTATCTCGTCCACGCAGGACATGTTAAGCCACTGAATTCCGTTGGCGAAAAGGGGTTCCTTGCCATCAAGGTAATCCGCTATGCGGTCTCGGTACGTCTGGTTTTCAAGGTTGGTTGAAGCCATCGCCCAACCCACACCTCCGCCGTGCGTCTGAAACAGCGCCACGCCCCGCGCCCAAGCGGTAGTGTAGTGGCTTGCGCCCGTTCGGAACAGACCCCCCTCGGCGTCGTGCAAGCCGTCCTGTATCTCGCTTCGGACAACAGTGTCGAAGAAGTCGTTTATGTCTTGGACCGATTGAGGTTGGAAATACCATTGTCCCTTTGTCCAATTCCTGAGTTTAATCTTGATGAACTTGTACATATTATTATCTTTTTAGGTTTACGTTTGCAAAGATAACAAAAAACCCCATATAACAATGAGGTTTTTTCTTAAAAAATGTTAAACCAAGATTGTATCAGTCTTCGTCGTCAATGACGTTGTTCTGTTTCTTCTTGTCGCTGTCACCGTTGAACGAACGCAGCACAAGTCCCGATATGATTGAGGAAATGTCGTTTCCGTCGCCGTTCTCGGTGGTGATGACGTTCTCGCCAAGCAGGTCTTTCCATGAGTTGATGACCGCACTTGTCGACCCGAGATAGTCTTTCAGGTTGATGTGGTACACATCCCATTTCTGAAGAGCCTCGCTAAGGATTTCGCTTGTCGGGACATCGTTTTCGCAGTTTCCGAACAGTTCCTCCCCAACTTTCTGGGATATGACCTTGTTGCAACAGTCGTCACCGATGGTGATGAGCACACCTTTTTTGCCACGCTTGTCGAACGAGTCGGTCTTGGTGTGGCGGGCTGCGAAGTAGTATGCCAAACTGTAGGTCTCAAAACCGTTGCCGCCTCCCCCTCCTTCAAGGTAGAGTGAGGTGAGCCATTTCTCGGTGAGTTCATCCGAACTCTCGAACTGACCGACCTGTATCGGGGCGTTGTCACAGGTAAAGTCGCCTATGCCGACGAAACAGACCTGCGGGTTGTCGATGCCCTCGTCCATCAGTTTCTTCATTATCTCAGGGAATCCCTCCTTGACAAGTTTCTCGGGAACCATTCCCATGCTGCCCGTAACGTCGAGTGCTATGATAACGGGGAAGGACTCAGGGTGTTCCTCGCTGTCGCAAGACTCACGAGTCTTACCCTTGATGTCCATCTCCTCGTTCATGCAGCGGTTGCGGAATATCTCCTCACGGCTTACGGATGAGCTGCGGAGGCTGTGGCTTCTCATTGAAGCGTTGTAGTATGAATATGAACCGCCACCCATAGTCTTAGTCGTTAAGGATTTGCTGCTGATTGTTAGTGTTGTTCTGACCGAACAGGTTTCCGAACATGTTGTTCATGCCGTTTCCGAACATGTTACCCATGCTGCCCTGCATCATCTGCATAAGCATCATGTTCTTGAAGAAGTCGTTGTTGCCATCGCTGTCCATGAACATCATGAGCATCATCGGATTCATGTTATTCATGATACCTTGGTTGGTCGGATTCATCGACTGCATTGCGATGAGCATCATAAGCATGTCCTGTCCCTCGCCACCGTCCTTGTCGGCAAGCATCATGAACATCGGGTTAATCTGTGTGCCCTCGAAACCATTGAACAGGTTTACGACAACCTTCAGGGTCTTCTGACCGAGCATGAAGTCCTTGATAGGTTTCACGGTACGGTTGGTTCCGCTGTAGGAAATCGACTTGATGTTGGCCACCTTGCCGTCGTCGCCACGCTCGATTCCAACGACCTTAGAATAACTCGAGTTACCCGTGCGAACCACGTCTCCAATCTGTACAGCCTCAACATCCTTGCTGATAAGATAGACGGGCATGTCCATGGTGAATTCCTTTGGATAGGATACCAACTCGCCGTTGTTGTCGATTGCAACGTACTCGCCATTGATAGGTACACACACCTGACCGTTCATCGAGATTGTCAGGTTTTCGTCAACCACAGGGAGAAACTGTGATTTAAACTTGTCCATGAAGTTGGACATCATTCTGTTACTTTTCATGTTCTTTTTATTTTTTTTGGTTATTGTTTTGCCGTTTCTCTTGACCGAGTCGTATATGAGGTATTTGAGTTTCACGCCGCAGTAGTACTCGCTGTCCGCCTTGTAGAACCCGCAAATCTGCATTGGGGTTGCATAGGTTGGGCAATCAACGATGTCACCTATCTGAAGGCTTGACGACGGGTCCTTGGTGCCGTCAATGAGATAACTGTAGTGCTTTTCCTGCGCAATCAGCAGCGCATCGTCTATCTTGCGGTTGGTGAAGATGACCTCGACCCTGAATAGATTTTTTTTCTGTGCCATTTCTTTATCGTTTTAGCAAATATACTATTTTTCGGGAAATTTTACAATTTATTTCAAACTATTTTTCCAATTTATCATATAGACGTTCTCCCCTTTCAGTTCCTCAACCTTCTCGGAAAGGTCTATTATCCTGTATCCCTCTTCAAGGAACGGCTTGAAAATCTCCTCCTTGTATTCCTCCTCTATCGGGGTGAGACCCACAACGATGTAGTATCGGTTGAAGTTTGTCTCGCCATAGCGGATACTGTTGAGTTTTTCACGGATGGAGGAGTTGATTTCAACCTGTTTCGCCAAGATGAAACTCTCCCTGTCCATGCTCTTGCCGTATGTGGCGTCGTTGAACGCTTTCTGACTGCTCATGATTCTCTTGTCCTCATGAAGCCAATAGAAAATGGAGTCGAGAACTCCTTTTACAATCTTTGCTGTGTAATTGTCTTTTTGCTCCATAATGCTTACTTTGATTAACGTGGGAAAAAGGGGCGGTGAGCCTGAATGGGTGGCCAAGCCAAGAAGTCGTCAAGACATTTTTCAACCAAGTCATCATAATCATGACTTCAACACCACAGGGACATTTACCTTTGATTCTATGAATCCATATGTCGGTTCTTTTCTCCTCAAAGATAGGTATAATGGCTATCCGCCAATCATACGAATCGTCAGTTGTCCAACATCCGTCTTCCCTCAAGGTGGTTTACCGTTTCAGGTGTTCTTAGTGCATGGGTGTGGCATGTTTTGAAAGGCATTTATTTTGTGTTTTACATATAACATCAATTACATCATGTCCGCCCCGCAAACCGTAGCCACACTGTCGCTCACCGTTATGTCAAGAACGCCCGTCCCTTCCTTCACGTTGTGTTTTTATTCTTCCAACATTTTATAGATTTTGTCAGGCGACTCGTTCACATAGAAAGGGTCGACACGTGAATCCTTGAGTATTACACGTGCATCCTTTCTGTTGTTGTGACCCGAGTCAATGAACAACAGGACTTCTATCGGGACAAGTACGCTGTTGTTGTCCGACGCTCTGTGGAGTCTGATGAATTTCTTTCTTTCCATTTGTTCTGTATTTTTATTGGTAAAGTTTGACTTTGAATTTTCCCCAATTCATGTTCATCGGGAACACCTGCAGCCCAGGTTGGTACTTGATGTGCAGTTTCCTGCAGTCATGGGCATTGAGTGTGTAGATGTGACCTTGTGGGCCGTAAATCTGTTTCAGTATAAGGATATTTGTCTCAATCCTGTTCATCGTGTAGATGTACTTGATGACCTTGTACCCCTTGATTATCTCCCTTGAACCGCACTTCGGCTTGGTCTTCAGCGAAAGCAGCTCGCCCACAACGAACTTGCGTTTCACCTTTGCCTTGGCACGTCTCTTCAACTCGCCTCTCGGGATGTTGTCGGGATAGCACTTGTAGAAATCCTCACGCTTGAAATAGCGTTCCTCGTATACAAACGGGTCAGTATCATAAAACTGATAGCCTTCATTGTGCATGGTATTGCTGACATCCGTGCCGTTCAGTCCCGTCTCCTTCTCTATCTCCCTGACGGTGATGTATTTTTTGGGGTCTCTCCGAGCACGTGTTTTCAATGGTTTTTCCTCCTTTACCTCACGCAGCGTTGTCAACGCTGCGTTAGCAATGACGTATTTCAAGTAATAGTAGTCGGTAGCCTCCTTAACCAGGGTTGGGTTAAGCATAAGTCGATTGTACGTTGCCATTATGCGTTCTCGGATATTGCACGGTCAAGCTGCTCGGCATATCCCTTCAGCGAAGCCTCGAGAGTCTTGCGGTTGGCGGCTCCTTGGTCGTGTATCTGTTTGACTTCCTTGAGTGTCTGTATAATCTCGTTGGTGGTGTGCTGCAGCGTTTCCAGACTTATCACGGGGTCCTCGTTAGCCTTGGCCACCTCAATGGAGTTCTTCCTGATGTTCTCGGCATTGGTGCGAAGCATCTTGTTCGTAGCCTCAGTTATCTTCTGCTGAGCCTCGATTCCGTTGCGTTGGTTCTGTATGATGATTGCGTTGGAAAGTTGGTTCTTCCAAAGGGGAATCACGTTGTTCACGATGTTGTCAGCCCTCTGTGCCAACTCAGCGTTGCCCGCTGCGATTGTCTCCACCTGAAGCAGCGACTGCGTCAGCGTGTACTCCTGAGTCTGCATGTCTGCGATACGCTTCTCAAGGGAGTTGCGGAAACTAATCATCGTCTTGGTGTCGTAAGCCTCGTAGTCGGCAGGATTGGCAATCATCTTGTCCACTTCGTCGTCAATCTCCTTGAGTTTCATCTTGGCGGCAAGGATGTACTCCCTCATCTGCGCAATGTACGTCTTGTCGGCGTCGAAAATAGTACGCAGGGTGGAGTTGTCACGCATCGCCACGACACGTGTCACGTCAATCTTGCCCGAAATCTTCTGAACGTTGTCGGATATGCTGTCGTACTTCACAAGCACACTCTCGACAGTCTTCACAAGGTTCTTGATGATTGGAACCCTGCGCAGGAAATTCTTGAAGCGGTTGCTCGAATCCAACTCGTCGACATTGATAAGGTTCAACTCGCCAAGGAGTTGGTTCGTCAGGTCGACCAAGTCGTTATTGTTGTTCGAGCGTACCGACGAGAGCAGTTGGTCGCCACTCTGTGCAATGGTCTTGCTCAGTTCGCAGCCGTAACTCTGTACGCTGTTCACGTCCGTCACCTTTATTGTCGAACTTATCTTCTCGTACTTCTCCCTTTCCTCGGGAGTGAGCAGGGCGATACGTTCGTCATAGTTGTAGTTGTTTGCTGAAAGGGCGGTGACTGTCTTTTCATCCTTTCCGTTTCTCAATGTCAAGTCTTGGTTTTCCATTTTTCTTTATTATATGATTAGAATTGTTTACGTTTGCAAAAGTAAGAAGATTTTCCAAACGGACCAAATCTTTTTTGTTAAAGGTTGTTAAAGCCTAAAAATTGCCATGCAAGCGTTTTCTAATATCTGTCAGGGTTTCCTCATTGACTGTCATGCCATCTTTGAATACAAGTCTGTATGCGGAATTTGAACCATGAAATTCCATGTTTTCATAGGTTGTAGGGTCGATTCCGTCACCGAACTTGAACAGACCTGTACCGTCATCCTTCCACACTTCGCAGCACCCTCTCTGTGATTTCTTGAAAGAGAAGCCTGATTCCCTGTCAGTCTTGGGGTCTTTGAATATGGGGATGAACTTACCGTTGACAATACCACCCGTTGCCTTGATAGCACATGACCATGTGTCACGGGTAAAGGCTTGGAACTCGCCGTTCTTGTCTTGGTAGCAGGTGAAAGAAAAACTACCCGCGCCGAAAACGATATTGTTGGCGGCAAACCCTCTTTCATATAGTTTCTTATAGATTGTTGCAGCCCTTGAAATCGTAACCCCGTCACCGTAAACACATCCGATGTGGGGGTCAAGTACCTTGAATCCCTTTGTATTCACAGTACCACCGAAAATGCCCCACAGATGCTCGATTGTCTTCACCGAGATGTCAATGATGTCACCGCTGTCGGGTCTCACCAACAGTTTGCCGTCATGGTTGAGGATTTCCTCCTTCAAGGTGGGCAGGATATTGTCCACCATGTTCCAATAGTCATAACTGTCGGATACCATGGAGAATGACGCATGCGGATATATCTCGGTAAGAAGTCTCTTCACCATCGTGCGCTCGTCACCGTCGATGGCAGCGTTGCAGCACATCACACTGTGTTCCGTGCTTATGGCATTGACTGCGAAATGGCTGACGTCATTTCGTTCGTTGTAATAGTCCTCTATATACTTAACCGCAGGTATGGTGGCGGTTCCACCGAACGAGACAAGCCATGCGGCTGATGCCTTCTCAGCCTCCTCTCGGCAACTCATGCCACGGAAACCGAAATCGGAGATGGCCTTGCTGTGCGGTATTCTGTCATCTACAGTCTTGTTGTACCATTCATCCACAACATCCCTGTACAGTTTACCTACAGTGGCGTGTGCACACGGTTTCCATATCTCTGATGAAAGCAGACTCTCAACCCACTGCACAACCCATGCGAAATCGTCATGCGTGTTGGTTATCTCTATGCAGGGAACACCCATGTTGACAATCGAACCCTCGGGGATTGCCCTTATCTCAAGCGGAAGATACCCAAGACGGTGAAGGTCTCTTATCTTCTCTATACCGTAGTTGCCCTTGCCAAGCATGGTGTCTATTACACGGGTATACTCGGATATGACCTCCTCCTCATCCACATTGAAGAAGTTATCGTCAAAATACTCTATAAGGTATTTCTTGATGAACCCCTGCAATCCAAAGAATACCATCGTATCCAATTCGGGAATGCGGTTTCTTCTCGGGGTGAAATAAGAATAGAGTTTAGTTAACCCCTTGGAATACTGCTCGTTATGTACACATTTATATCCATCACAGAGCAATAATGCGATTGTTTCATGTTTCTTCATATTATTTCTTATTTTCGGTCAGCAAAATAAATTATCAAGGTTACTATCACAAACAGGATGGCGACCAACGGGATGCCAATCCAAAGAGGGGCGGTTACCCACCACCAACTCCAATCGATTACATGGCAGAGTTTCAAGACAAGGAACACCAAAAAGAGGGCACCTCCGAAACTGATGCCGTTTACTGAAACGTTTTTGCTTTCTGACATATCGTGCTTATTTTTTAATAGTTTGTACAATTGACTAAAGTGCTGTCCGACTCGGCAATGCTTTCACAGGATACCACGTCGGGACAATCTGTTATGTCCGCCATTACAGTTCAATTTTATGTGTTTGTACATATTCCCATGAAATGTTGGACTGGGGTGCCAACAGACCGTCTTTCGAGAACGGGTATCTGAAAACTGTCATATCTTGGCAACATGCGCTTTTCAACTCGTTCATGCCGTACTCAATGTCAAGCATATCCTGAGATATGAAGTTGACCCAAGGTATGCCGTCGGCGAAGTCCTTTCCAAATTCATCATGGTATGCTATGCCATAATAGGCACCTTCACGCAACTGCGGTGTAACTCCCATGTGTTTCTTGAACTCAAAGGCGTTTCTTGCTGCAACCAACTTCTTGTCGGTTTCCAAGTTGCCCGTTGTACCGTATATTATGAAGTCGTGGATTTCGGCATACGAGTAGCCACGTTCCTTGAAGCATTCGTCATCAGTTTTGCCTGTCAATCCATCCGACGGAGCCTTCTTCACAAGGTATTCGGGGAGTCCGAGTTCGAGACCGAGTTCGACAACCTCCTCCATTGTGAGTTCCGCTATCGGGTTGACATCGTATGCGCCGTCACCGTATCTTGTGTAGTAGCCACACAGTGCCTCCGATGCGTTGCCCGTACCGACAACACGCCCGTTTCTGCTTTGGGATACGGCGTAGAGTGTGGACATGCGGAGTCTCGGTGCAAGGTTTACCTTTGTCTGTTCGGAAACCTCAATCCCACTCTCTTCCAAGTTCCTTATGATTGCGTTGTAGGATTCCTCAATGTTCACAACGTGTTTTTCAATGCCGAGGAAGTCGCACACGGCGAAACTGTCAGTGATGTCCTTCTGTACCCCGTTGGGCATGAGAACACCCACGACACGGTCTTTGCCAAGTGCCTCCACACAGAGTGCGGCCACGGTGCTTGAATCCTTACCGCCCGAGATACCGACACATGCGTTGCAATCAGGACCGTTGACGGCAAACCAATCTTTCAACCATTGGATGAGTTCATCCTTATATTTTTTGATATATGTCAAACCTGTATTCATATGTTTTGTTATTTGTTGGTGAAACCTATTGACGACTTTGTTACACTTGTGGTGTTCTTCAACATGCCCTTGGTCTTGGTCATCTTGTAAAGCGTCTCGAATGACTCTTCCTCAGTATGACCGAACACAAAGAACAACAGTATGAGTTCGTTGATGTGGTCGATTGTGAATCCCTCCGTCTTCTTGACCCATTCGTCGATGTTTATCTTCTCAAGGTCTTCAGGAAGAACAGTCTTCTCAATGAATATCTTGCGGCTTTCCTCGTTCGGAAGCGGGAACTCCACGACACGGTCGAAACGTGACGGGCGGTTGGTGTATCTGTCCTCCATCATCTCGATGTGGTTGGTGGTTGCGATTGTCACCAAGCCGTTTATCTTGATGTTTCCGTCAAGTATGTTCAGAAGCATTGTGTTGAGTTCTGAACGGCAGAGGAAACTGTCGATGTCCTCGATAATGGCGATAATCTTTCTGTCGGGTTCGATTTTCTTGATGCGTCTCATTGCGTCGGGGAACGCCTCGACATCGTTGCTGTTGTTCAGGTAGAACACCACGCCGTCGTACTTCTCAATCAGTTCCTTGCACATGAGGCTTATCAAAGAGGTTTTACCCGTTCCAGGCGCTGAATACAGGAGATAGTTTCTGCGGAACACCCTATGGTATTTCTTGTAGGTCTCCTCAAGAGTCCAGAATTTCGAAATGTCGTCCAACACGATATCGGTTGCCTTGTTCGGAAGCCTGTACAGTTTGTTGGTCTCCACCTTGGCGACCTCAAAGTACATTCCGAGGTTTTGGCAGTAGCCAAGCGTGTAGTAGCCTGGAGCAAGCACGGGATAGACATTGCTCACGGGAATTATGCGGCCGTCCATTGACGACCATTGGTTCCCGCAGTCGCATTCGTCATCCAATACAGGTTGACCTGCAAGATTTCCCTCTCCCATTTCATCTTCACAAATATCTGTGATGTTTAAATCCACTTGTTCCAAATACTTTTGCTTTACGTTTGAAGCGCTTTTTTTAAGTCCTTTTGTTGCCATATTATTTGTTTATTACGTTAATTTGACATGTTTCCATTGTGGTCAGTGCCGCATTGTGGGTCTCCTTGCTGACACATGCGCAGCATTTGGCATCCACTGTTATCTCGGCGGTATCGTAGAAGTGAGCCTTGAGCAGCAGTGCGTTGGACACAATACATATACTCGTACAGACGCCTACAACCTCAATGTCGAATTCCTTCGGTCCACCGTTGGCTTCGACAATGTCGCTTACACATTCCACGAGCGACTTTGTCTCGTTGTCCGAATAGACCGAGCCGAATGTGGGCTTGTCCACCACCATGACAGTCTTTTCACGTGACATGAGGTTCTTGTGAAGCCATTCCTCAATCTCGGGAATAAGCCTCCAACCCTCGCTGCCCCTTACACAATGTACAACAGGCAGTTTCTCACCTTCCTTGGTGTAGAGGTAGTCGTCTGTGTGGGTGTCTCGGGTGAATATGATGTACTCACCGTTAAAATTCTTGATTTTCTCCATGACATTCGGAACGATTGCCTTGGCATCGTCGCTTCCGAGTGAACCTGAGACAAAATCGTTCTGCATGTCAACGACCACTAAAATCTTCGGTTTGTTCATTTGATATATTTTATATGTTTACGTTTGCAAAGGTACTATGTTTTTTTGAACCGACCAAATCGTTTTTGTTAAAAAATGTCAATATCGGCATATTTGAACTCACCTTCAGGGCTGTCGCTGTAAAGCCAATCGGTGAAAGTCACCCCGCTGAACCAACCGCCAATCATCTGCATGGTCTCCTCGATTCCCGTTGTGATTATGTGTTCCAACCCGTACAGCATGTCACACTTTCCGTTCTCCTTGAGCAAGTCCATATGGGTGACAGCCAAATGGTATTTCAGACCGTGTTTCTTCTGCAGATTGTCGAGCCTGTGTCGGTCAGTCGCACGTTCAAACAGCTCCAATTCAAGACAGCCTACCTTGAATTTCCCTTGGTTCTCGTTATAGGTGTTAGTCTCGCATTTGTTGGACAAATCCCATTCCAATTTCTTTCTCGGGTTATAGCCGTTGCCGTGCCTTGTGAGATACGTTCTCGTGACAAAGTAGAAATCCACGTCAGACATACCGCAGCCTTCAAGGTATTTGGGAACGATGTCCAATATCGGTTCTATTCCAACCTTTGTTGAGGTGACATGTGGATAGAAGCCGTAGGTTCCGTCCAACAGAAGCCCCTGAGTTCCCTCAAAGATAACGACATCGTAGCATTGAAGTAGAGTCTTGAACTCTCCCATAGATTCATATAACTTGAGATAGTTTTCACACCCATGCTTCATTGCAGCGTTGAACTGTTTCTCAAGTTCGTCGTTTCTGGAATACCCGTAGTAGTTGCGGGCATCGTCCAAGTAAAGGTTGCACAGGTTTTCCAACGTGTCGGGGTTGTCGTCTTGGTGTGTCAGGTTGTAGGATTTGAACGTATGACCGCTTGCCTGACGCTGAACCGCCTGCCATACACCTGCCTTGCAGGAACCGTCATCCTCCGCTTTCTTGTCCTCATGTGCGGACTTCACGTCGTATGGGGTTATGATTCCGTTGTCAAACAAGTGTATTGTCGGCAATTCCACACCCTTTACACGTAAAGTCTTTGACTCGTTGAAGGCACAGATTGGGTCGAAATAGGAACCACGGACATATGCGGTGTCAACACCCAAGAGAGTACCGCTACCGAATGACGAACAGATGTGGTTTATGCTGTTGTGTTCCACAGTGTGGGCAGCCTGAGGTCCGCCCGAGAAACGCACAACAATGACGCTTTTGTTTTCATTGATTGCCTCGGAACAGAGGTACTGAACCAACGTTCCTTTGCCTTCGTCGCCAAACAGCGAACCTATTACAGCCTTTACTTCCATATTATATGTACTTTATAATTTCCATTCAAATTCGTAATGCTTGCAGTTGCACTCGTTCTGCAGTTCGTTGAGGTATGAGACCTCACCCGAGCCTATCGTATCGAAGTCCTTGTTGTCAATGTGAACAGCCCACGCAGCGTCTGAATTGCACATGTCGTGGTTCTTGTTTGAACGCAGTTCAATGCGGTGGTCGGGACTGAACCAACACTCTATCTCACCGTCGGCACCCCATTCCATGTCGTCACGTTCCCAACCGTTGTTTTCAAGAAGTTCATGGGTGATTGGGATAGGCTCAATGTTGTCGTAGGTTTCCTCGACAAGTTCATCGTTGCCGTTAAAACATGCAAGGATTGTAACTCTCGACAAAGTCATTTTCTCGACTATGGCATACCGTTTACCATATTTCACCCAATTCGATAACATCAATTCATTTGCTTTCATATTGCTTTTTTTATTATAAAAACTTCATTTTGATTTTGTAAATAATTGTTTACGTTTGCAAAGATAACACATTTCAACGAAATAAACAAGCATTAAATTGTTAAAGAATGTTATAGAAATGGGATTCTGTCAACACGTATATAGTTTCCTTTATTTTAGATAGAATGTTCTTGATTCCCAACTGTTCTTGAAATTGAAATCTGAACCGAAGTGCTTGTTTACCTTATCGATGATTGCTTGACTTGATGTGATAATGTAAAACTCGCTTACCTGATAGATGAGTCCTCTGTCCTCTTTAAGTGGCAGGTTGTTTACACACCATTGGTATTCATTGAACAGGTTACGTTCAAATATAGACCTGATTTCAAACTGTGTCCTCGGATTTTTGTTCTTCTTATTTTTCGGGTGGCTATTCTTTTTCAGGTATTCAACATACTTCTCAATGATATAGTTCGACATGTCGTCGGGATGCGTGAAACCCTGCTTGGTAAGAAGTTCCTTCATCGGTGACTTGTCAGCCCACAGACCCCAATTGTTGCGAATCCATCTGCCGACGGAATGATGCGACTTGATTGCGGAGTTCGGTTCGGTGGCAAGCCATTCCTTGTCCTCATCGGAGAGTTCCCTATCAATGGCTTTCATCGCCTCGTCCATCGTTGTGGGGATTTGCGCCTCTTCAGGTTCCGCGTTTTCAATGGGCTGTCCTTCCCACAACTCGCCGTTTACACAGGCTACACACCCTTTGTCGTTGGTACAGGATTGACATTTGTCTTCCTTGTCTTCGAACAATTCAGATAATTCCTCTTTGGTCTTCCCATCAACAGCGGCCTTGAACTTTTCAACCATTCCTTCGTAGTCGTGTTTCTCAATGGGTTTCCACAGGAGAATGTCATCGAAATCCACACCTGAATCGTCATCGGTGTATTCCCAATAAGCATTTATAGTACCATCGGCACATTCGTCCGCATATGTTCGTACCTCACGTTCCTGCCCATCCTTTAAGATAACGGAGTAGTAGGTAGATGTCCAATCAACGCGTTCATTCCAAAGGTCTTTTACGGCCTGTATGTTCCATTTGCTCATATTTTGTTGTTTTAATGTTTACGTTTGCAAAGATAACAACTTTCTATGAATACGCAAAATCTTTTTCCTTAAAATGTGTTAAAGGGGCATGACAGCCTCGACCTCTTCCTCGATACTGTCCATGACATCCTTGCTGATGTCATGCTTCATGATGACATTCCTGTTCAGCAGCATCCTGTACACTTCAAGCCAATCCACAAACGGGCTTTTAACACCCCTGTCAACCAATGGACAGCCGAGCGCAGCGTCGTCTATGTAGAGATGGGCATAAACCTTCGGGCTTGACGACCACGCTTTCTGTGAAGGCGACTCATTTACCCCATATAAAGGTATGCCGTGCTTATCAAACCACTTGACAGCGTCTTTCAGGACAGTGCCTTCATCCTTGCCCCTCATGGTGTTGAGCACGATGCGGTGCCCTTCTTCAACCAATATTTTCAAAACGTGTGAGGCACCTATCTCTTTCCCGACTTTCGGATATTCGTGGGTGACACAGGTGCCGTCAAAATCAACAGCAATTATCATAAATTGTTTCTATTAAAGGTATTTGGAAATAGGTATGTTTCTTACAGTCCCCTTGGAGTCACACCATTTGGCGGGCATATCCCTGAGCCATGGGCATGTCTCGACTATCTCACGTCTCCTGCCGTACACCCAACCCCTGAATTTGCCGTTCGGCTCGGTTGCAACCAACCTGCTGTCTATCCTAACAGCACCCGATTGGTATGACTTGGACTTGAACGGTATCGTTTCACCTTCCTTGCAATACAGTTCCACCTTGTCTTTTTCAGACTCCACGGCCAACCTGATGAAATCAGGCTTGCCGCCCGCCTTGATGTCGCTGTATTTGTATCCTATTTTGGAACCGTTGGAAAAAGACGCACCCGACTTTATCATCATCGTTACATACAGTTCACCGTCTATCTCCTCATAGTCGAAAATCACGTCGGCGGGAAGCAGTCCGCTTTCGCCATCGTTGGAGAAGAGGTTGAAGGCTCTCATCCATATGTTGCTTGTGCACAGGGCATCCAACTGAGTGGAGGCTTTAATCTTGTTCCCGTTCGTATCCATCAACGACAATTCGTTGCCGTTGACACCTGTTATCGTGTATGAAGGATAGGTCACCGCCTTGTTTATCCTTCTTTCAATGAAGACTTTATCGCCAGGAAGAAACGCCCTGTCGGTATGCCTGAATATAGGCAATGCCATCGCAATCTTGTCCATCTCCTCGGACATCATCTCATTGACAACCTGCTTGGCAGCGTTCCTGAAATATGTTTCAACCAATCTGTTCATTGTAAATATGTTTATATATAAATAGATTGATATTTAGTTTGTGTTGGCATTATCGTCTTTTTCCAACACAAAAATCGCCTTGTTGTCCTCAAACCCGTTTCGGGGTTGGAACTGTGTAAGGCAAACATTAACAATATTCCAACCGTCTTTAAGGTAACTGTTCACAGCGTGTTCTGTATGCATGGCTTCGCTGTTTTCCCCAATTTTTCCTATGATTACTTTCTGCATGTTATTCCAATTTATGTAGTTTCAAATCTTGGTCAAGCCAAAAGCAACTCTGACAGTCGATACATGTCACGTTCCCAAAGGTGACAGGCTCGTCAGGCACCCACTTGAACCAACCCTTGTCCTCGTCGGTTATCTCTTTCCTCAACTGCATGGTATGCCCCACGAACTGCAGACAGTCCAACTGCTTCCTGTGCTCAAACTCGTTTATGTCAGCCCATATGATTGAACCCTCGGGATTCATTCCCCATCTATAAGGCGAGACATGCGAGAGATACTTAATCATTGTCTCGTTGTCGGGAGACTTCAGCATGTCGTAGAGGTTCCACTCCAACATGTCCGAGTCGGATACATCGGCTTTAAGGTCGTACAGCCACATCGAATGTATTCCCGCATGGGAGAATATGACTTTCTCCTTCCCGTCCTCCTTGTCTATAACACACAGGTAGAACCGCTTGAGGTTTGAGAGGAATAACGAGACTATCTCCGTCATCCTCCTCTCGTCAATGCGGCTGTCGCAAAGATGGTAGTCGGGGGCAATGTACGACCAATCATGGTTTCCCGTCAACATTGTGACATTCTCCATGTCCTTGGTTGTATCCAATATTTCATGGAAATTCTCCAACGCAGCCTTTCCTGTGATGCCCTCATGGGGATAGGGTGCCAAGTAGTCGCCAAGGAATATGGTGCGCACACCTTCGTTCATGTAGGGAAGGGCGTCTTTCCAGAACAGCCTCCCGTGAACGTCAGGTATGACTATTGCGTATATCTTCTCTTTCTCAACCATACTTCTCAGATGAATTTCAGAACGAGTACATCCTTGTCTTCCTCGCTGTCGATTTTCAGCACCTCGTCGGTGTTTGCCCACTGATAGAAGTCGAATATCTCAGAGTAGACATCGGGGTGTTTGGCGTCATCCTTGTGGATACGGAACACGCCGTCCTCGGATACCGACGACTTGGTGTCCTCTTTTGCCAATGCGTTCTTGATTGTCTCGAAATTCTTGAAGGTTTCGATTGCCTCTTCCTTTGTTACAACTTTCTTTGTTTCCATTTTCTTGTTATTTTGTTATTAAATTGATAATCTTGTGATACTCATCCCCTTCGTTGAAATCCTTGTCGAACGGCTGAGCATTTTCAGCAACCCACTTCGTGCGTTCATATTGTCCACCTTCGGGATTCTCAAACATGAACACCTTCTTGAGACAGATGCGCCCGTATTTCCAACCGTCGTCTATTGCATTCCAATCGTTTCCCGTTGCCTCATTTGTCAGCCTGACCTGCTCGTCGCTGTCATGCCCCACAAGTTTATTGTGCGGTAGATAGGTCTGCGCAAACTGCTGTTTGGAGTTCCTGAGACAGTCATGCTGCCTGTAAAGCATCCACGCATAGGCGTCGTTTGCGGACGGAACGTTCCATGCCTTGCAGTCGAACTCGTAAAGAGGCATGTCCTCAACCTTTTTTGCGCACCAAGTCCACATGTCACCGCTAAACAGGGAAGGGACTTCTCCCAACCTGTACCGTGTCATCAGGTTGTTGAACTTGGCCGTGGCCATGGAAGCCGCAATCGACTGCATCTTGCACAGCCTGTAACTGAAGAACGACGAACTTGCCAAACCCTCCGTCGAAAAGTCTCTCATCACCAACGAAATCTCATCCGATTGGCAATAGGCGAAGACAACACCCTGCAGTTTCTCGCAGAGGTGTACCATAGTCTTGTTCATCATCTCGGTGAAAGCCTTGTCGAACGGCTTCTCGAACTTGTTCTTCACCATCTTGGAGAAGGCTCTGCCGTCCAAGTGGAACAGGACATAGGAATTGGGGAGAAGTCTGTAGTCCGCCAAGTCCTTGTAATACTCGCATTTTTCCTTTAAACTTTTGAAATCCATAATATCATTTTATTTTGATTGTCATGTACTGTGTATATCCTCTTGAATGTTTGAAACCGACACTCTTCCAAAAACTCTCGCTCACACCGCCGTCGGCATCCTTGCTGAAATGGGAGAGGCTGACCTCATGGGGGTTGAACAGCCCGACCATCCAATTGAACATCTTGGTGCCATATCCACGCCTTTGGAATTTGGAGGAGACTTCAAACCTGTCAATGTATATGTCCCACGACGGCAACCCGTTCACCATTGTCCACTGTTCAAAGGTCAGGCAGCATGCGCCTATCAGTTTGCCGTTCTCATGGAAGGCGACAACGTTGGACTTGCCTCCTCCGAACAGTATCTCGTCCCTCACACCCGAGAACAGTTCGGGCAGGGACTGAGATATGCGTTTCGGTAGGTGTCGGCTGAAAAACTCAGCCGTTATACCCTCATGAATTTGCTTCCTGTTCATCTTTGAAAACCTCTATCATTTCCTTTATCTTGTCATTGTACTGCTCGTCCTCGGCGTACCGTTCATGCGAGTTCTGATATGTCTTCTCGTCGGGCTTTACGCCACCGAACCTGAAGTGTTCCCACAGGATTTTGTCAAGCACACTGAGGTGCCAATTGTCATACACGCCGTAGCCCTTATAGTTGGCGCCGAGACGCTGCGTGGTGAAGTTCTTCCGCTTGCCCGTCACGGGGCGCATGCCGAACAGGTTGTTGGCGTTTACCGCAAGGTCGGATTTTCCGCTTGCACTCTCAATCTTGTACTGTGCGAAGATGTAGTCGGGATACCATGCACGGCATTCGCATATGTAGGCGTACACTATGCTGTCGTTGAGAGGTGCGTTTGAAGGTCCTTCGAGAATGGCACGACCTATCTTTATGACAAGGGTGTCGGCGTCAATCTCCCTGCTGAGGCTTTCAACCGTTGCGGCATACTCCATTGAAAGAAGACGGTACGACTTCTTGTGTTTAAGGTCATTTGATACCAAAAGGGAAATAAGTCCTACTAAAACAATCCAAAGCGGGATTGAAGCGATGACGGGATTGTCCAATACAAACTGTTTGAACTTGTTTACTTTCTGATACCTCAACGTCGTTGAGTCGAAATTGAAATAAGGTGTGTTCTTTGTTTTCATGGTGCATTTTGTTTTAATGTTTACGTTTGCAAAGGTAACACCTTTTCCCGAATGGACCAAATCTTTTTAGTTAAAAAACGTTAAGTGTTGTTATTCAGCAATATCCAAACCTTCTATTATAAGGTATTTCTCATCTTCCTTCAGCCTGTCGAAATCCTTAAAGGAGAAGTCGTTTGTCACATAGTTGTTCAGGTGAATCTCCATACCTTCGCTTTCATTGAACCACCTGAGCATGTCGGGATTTGTCTCCTCCATCACCTTGTGCTCGTTGTACCAAACCGCAATCTTGTTCGGATTCCACTCGAGCATGCAACTGTTGATACCCAAATCGGTATCCATATATTTTGAGTTGGCGCCGTGGAATAGATTGTAGTAGGATTTCCCTCCCTTGTTCTCAAGGCAATTGCCTGTCACCAATCCTGGAAATATCTTGTTTGTACAGCAAATGGGAAATATGTCATGCGAGTATTTCCTGTAGGGATGTTTGTCGGACTTGCCGTTTGTCCATCCCTCAACAATGTCTATCTCGGGCGGCCACGTCTTCCCGTCCGTGAGCCATATGGCAGGCCACAGGTGTCTCCCTCTCGGCAGGCTGAAGAAGAATGTGAACACACCGTATTTGAACGTGTCGACGGACGAAATGTAGCCGACCTTCCAAGGGTATGTCTGTGAATAGAACTCCCTGTATTCCTTACCTATCCCGAGACGTGCCGCATCATATGAAGGATTGGCGGCATCGTGCCGTGTAAGCACCATGTCGCCGCTGCACCAACAGGTGTGGTCGGGATGGGCAATGCCCCAATTCCTGCCGATTCGCCAATTGATGCCCCATAACTTGAAATCTTGGTTGTCGGCATGGTCTTGCCATTCTGTATCAATTATCCTGTCCATCTTCCTCCTTTTCCCACTCGATGTAGAACTGTCGGTTGTCCGCATTGACAACGTAGTAATAACCCTCGCTGTCGCCCGTCACCACGAAGTCACCTTTGTCTGTGCGTATCTTGTCATACTTCTTTATGGTATTGTCATCCTTCTTGAGGTGATGGAATCTGTCATTGGTAAGGTCGACGCACGGCACTTGGTCGAGTATGTTCCGCAAACCCGCAAGACGGGAGATTGAATAGTCCCTGTACCCAAGCGGTGTGGCGGGAACGTAATTACCATCTTCACCTTCACACATCGTGTCGATTTCACGCTCGTCGATGTCGGGATTCCAATTCTTCCCGTGATAGCCGTACTCACCGTTCTCGATGAATGCACTCTCGTAGAGTTCCTTGTTTTTCTCGTTGATTTCCATATTATCTGTTATATTAAGTTTTCCAAACAGTATTTAATTGCCGCTTCACAGGCTTGCTCATTTGTCATATAACCTTCATCTCTTGAAAACAAATATTTCTTGTTTTTATAGATGTCAAACTGATAATTATCACACTGATATTCACCATAAGGGTATATGGTTATATGAATTTTATGCACCTCTCTCAACCACTTCATTGCCATTTGGAGAGTCGGTGCGGATATCGGGAACGGAATAGGATTCCATTTATAATTCCAATTCTTTGATGAAACTGATAATCCTATTTTTGGAGTTTTTGTTTCGGTGGTTAAGTTCCAATAAGCATGGCAATCTTCATCAAAACCCTTTTCTTTAAGGAGTTTTGCAACCTCAAAACTTACATAGTCTTCTGTAATCATAAACTTATTCTATTATCCAATATGGGTCTTCAATATTATTTAAATCATTATCATCAATATAACTACAATAATCACAGTGTCTTGTTGTAGTCAGAACAATCTTTTTAGGTTCTGATTTTTTCTTTGCTTCTACCAAATGTTGTGATAGGTACTGAGACACTTCTTTGAAATTATCAATATCACCATTGAATTTGTCAGGAAGAGTCTCATTACAGAACATTATAGCTCTCTTTTGCTTATCGGTTGTCATTGTTAATTTAGATTAAGTTTTCGAGACAATATTTAATTGCTTCTTCACAGGCTTGCTCGTAGGTATTGAAACCATAACGTTGTACACTATCGAAATCATCATTTACATTGCCAGAAAACACGTCAAATTGATATTTTCTTGTGTTATCGTAATTTAATTCAGTAAGTACAATATTAATTTCTATTCTATGCACCTCTCTCAACCACTTCATTGCAATTTGAAGTGTCCAAGCTGGTATCTCATCGGGTCTATTGAGTCTGTATCCCCTTGTTACGATATCACCATCGGAATCAAAGTGAAACCAACTATCTTCATTGAAACCCTTTTCTTTAAGGAGTTTTGCTGTTTCAAACGATACGTAATCTTCTGTAATCATATCTTTTGTTTTTATTATCTTTTTGTTTACTTACAACTGTCGTGTTGGGGTTAACTTTTCAAAAACGCCATCAACAATTCCGTTATATTTGTCAATCTGTCTGTCGAGTTCATCGATGATTTCTTGAAGCGTTGTGTTCTTTCCATACATCATAAGGTTATCCTTGATATAGTTTTTTTTGGAAATGCAGTTGTCGACAATGTGCAACGACTCTCTTACTTCTATTTCACTTTTGGTCATGATTAATTATATTAAGTTTTCCAAACAGTATTTAATTGCCGCTTCACAGGCTTGCTCGTGGAATTCATATCCTGCGTGGTTTTTAATGCCTTCAACCATTTCACTATGCAACTTCTTAATCTCATAACAGTAATATAAACCTTCTGTTGTTATATAAGGTCTGATAACCACATCTATATTATGCACCTCCCTCAACCACTTCATTGCCATTTGGAGAGTTACATATGGGTATCTATCTTCTTTAAGAGATTGTGCGCATTTAGCAGGTGACAAGCCAATAACTTCAATATCATCCTTACTAAACTCCGCATAACAATATTCACATTTTACATCAAACCCCTTTTCTTTCAGGAGTTTCGCTGTTTCAAAAGAGCAGTAGTCCTCGGTAATCATATCTTTTCTGTTTTAATGTGTCCGTTTTCAAGTAGCCACACCGCCATATGGTAGGCGGCATCTATTGGACTTTCATAGCCCTGTTCTACATGAAGAGCATAACCTGTATCATCCCACACCCACAAACTCCATTTGTTATTGTATCCTTCTAATTGATTGTATGGCATCAACTTCAACAGTGCCGTGAGTGACCAAGATGGAATATTTAATTCTGGCATAAAAGGTTCTTCACCTTCTTCCAAAAGTCTTAATTTGTATTTACAGTCAGTGTATTCTTTACCATTAAAACTATAACTGTAACACATATTTATCATATCTGCTGTGTCAGGACTCAATCTGAGTTCCAACAATCTCTTGCTTTGTTCAATGCTTGTCGCTATCTGTGTCATATCGTTTATGATTTTAGACTTACCATTCACTGTAGTCAGGAACAGTACGTTCATATGTTTCTCTGTTTTTCTGATGGAGTTTTGCTAATTCCATTGCTACTTGTCCGTTGCCGTACTCCCAAAATTCTGACTGCAGACCAATTCTGTCGTTTCCTGCCCACGCATTTTCCAAAACCCCTATCTGCATTGTGCTGTGCATTTTCAAAACAATTTCGTTTCCGTCAAGCAGCATCGCTTCAAACAAAAAATCTTTCTTTGAAAATGTACCGCTGTGTATGACAGCATCCCTTTGTTTGCGAAATATATCTGTGTTTATAATTCCTTTGCCGAAAATATCCAATGACTCGTATTCGGCATAGTTTTCAATTTCTGTGCATTCCAGTGCAGCCAATGGAATGTTGTTCATAATTCCATTGTTGTCCACCACCAATGTAAAATCACCGTTAAATCTTACTGTTTTCATATTTTATGCGTTTTTAACCCTTTAACTTTTTGCTTTGAACGTTGTTGCTATCATAATTCAAAGTTTTTGTTTATTCATAATGTATCGGTTTTCTACCGCACAGTCTGTAATATTGTGTTTTTTCGTTTTCCTTCTCGACAGTTATAAACGCAAAGTCATCATCACATTTGAAAATATCCATCTTGGAATTTTTGGAAACTCTGTCGTAGAGAGACCTGAGAGCGTCTTGGAATTTTACGAACAATGTTTGGTTTATTCCACCAATCTCGTGGACTATCTCATTGTTATCCTTGTCAACCTCGGTCAAAAGAAATAGTATCTGTTCCATATCGCTTAAAGTTTTTTGAGGTCGTTGTAGAGAGATTGGATTTTATCCGCATCCTTAAAACGCTGTGCATACTCGAACTCAAACGCTGCATCGCTCAATGCTTTCATCTGCTCCTCCGTGGGTTTCCAAGTATTCTGTGGAACCATTCGGTCTTTGAGGGATTTGAACCAGTCAATCTCTCTTTCATAAACAACCTGATTAACTTCATGATTATGTGCTTTCTGTGTAAATTGTATATCCGCAATAATAGCATCAAACATTTCTTCATCCTCTTCGTTCCAAACAGGTTTCTGTTCAATCTTCCTCAACTCTTTCTTCTCTGCATCCCACTCGTAACCTTCTTCCTTCATCTTGGAGAATAAGAAGTCACGCTGTTCTTTAGTTGCTGGATGTGTACATTCTATCATATGTGCTCCCCCATTTTCGATGAAGACATTTTCATTGCCGAAACAATATGAATGATAGAATGTGGGGGATGAAATCTCTTCATACAGTAACATGTTACCATAATTATCTACAAGTACATCGCCATCCTTTGCGTCTTGGATAGTCCACAACCTTGCGTTTTCATCAACATATTTTTTATCATAATAAGTACTACAACCACTTGGTTCTAATAAAAGATAATTCAAAATACCGTTTTGTTCTGGTTCAACTTCAAGTATTTTAAATGGTTCACTTCCACAAAATGTAATCCAATCACCAACTTTGAGTTTTGATTTAACTTCATCAATGGGTTTCTGTTTGCCTTGCTTTTCAAGCCAAACAATATAACCTCTAACAATATCATCATCTATATGATAATGCTCTTCCCCAAATTGAGATTGCTCAAGATACTGGATGATGCCCTTTCTTATCCTCTCATCCTCACTTTCGGCGAGTTCAGGGATGACTACTGATAAGACTTCCATCTTATCCTTATCGAGATTCCAATCTCGAATTCTTTTTATTGCTTCTTCTTTTGTCATATTTGAACTATTTTACCGTTTTTATCTATTTTATACCATTTACCGTTCAGCTCCACTCTTGCATATCCATTATAGAAACCATAGCAATCATCAAACCACTGCTCCGATAGGTATTTTCCTTTCGTGTCAATATAATTCCGTTTACCATTCAACTTCACTACTGCACAACCATCATGGAAACCATAGCAATCATCAAACCACTGCTCCGATAGGTATTTTCCTTTCGTGTCAATATAATTCCATTTGCCATTCAACTTCACACTCGCATAGCCATTACTGAAATTCCAACAATCATCAAACCACTGCTCCGATATCAGGCTTCCTTCTGTATTGATACAGTTCCATTTACCATCCAATTTCACCACTGCATAACCATTGCGGAAATCACCACACCAATCCCACCACTGCTCCGATAGGTATTTTCCTTTCGTGTCAATATAATTCCGTTTACCATTCAACTTCACTACTGCACAACCATCATGGAAACACCAACATTCATCCCACCACTGCTCGGATAGGTATTTTCCTTTCGTGTCAATATAATTCCATTTGCCATTCAACTTCACACTCGCATAGCCATTACTGAAATCATAACAATCTTCCCACCACTGCTCGGAAATCAATTTACCGTCAGTGTTGATGAAATTATATTTACTCTTCAACTCCACTCTTGCATATCCATTATAGAAACCATAGCAATCTTCCCACCACTGCTCGGAAATCAATTTACCGTCAGTGTTGATGAAATTATATTTACTCTTCAACTCCACCATTGCATAGCCGTCTCGGAAATACCAACAATCATCAACCTTATTTTCAGGTTCAGGTATTTCTTTTACCAATGTTATCTCAGTGCATACGAACTTGCCGTCGCCATCATTACTTTCAACTATTTTCCCACCGCACTCAACCTCGTAGTACACGTTCTCCCCGTTGTTTGGATAAAACACCCAACACTGATGTGGTTCATGACAAGCGTGGAAACCTTGTTCGCACATTAAAGGTTCACCGTCAAATGTATAGGTTTTTCCAACTTCGTATTGGAAGTCACGGCACCACAATGTACCGTCCTCATGTTTTTTGAATCCCTTGTATGCTTTCATCTTTTTGTTATTTTTCTTCATTCATTATTTAACGAGACGGACAGATAAGCCGCTGCCGCGATAGTAGTAGTACATGCCGATATTGCCGTCGCGGAAGCACATGCTATATGCGCTGCCCTCACAGATGCACGTACCCGACCAATAATTGCCTTCCGTGCCCAAGTCGTACACCCCCGTACCGAAGCGGTAGCCCGCAGCAGGAAGGAATATATTGTTACCGTTGGGTCCAATCACTTTGTATTCATTGTCTTTCCATTCCCACTTACATTCATTTCTTAGTTCCTCCCATTGCTCTTTTGTTGGGAGTTGGTTGCTGAACTTCTCAACCACCTCATCATAGGTGTAATACCCTTTTTCATTTGAAATTTTCCAAAGTGTACCGCTTGGCAGTCCGAGGTCGATGTATTCGCTGGTTGATGTATCCTCACAGACCTCTTGTTTTGTTTGCGGAAGCATTCGGTCTTTGAGGGATTCAACTCTTGATGCCAAATCTAAAATATATCGTTTTGAGTTACCACCTTGCACATATTCTGCGTATTTTTCTAATTTTTCTACTGCTTCATCTATAGTTTTCTCATCCTCTTCACACCAAACAGGTTTGTCATATTTAATATGAATAATATCTTTTAGCCATCTTCTAAGAAATTCATCTGGTATATAGCCAAGACAAGCATTTAAGTTCTGCTCATCTTCTCTATTATATTCAACAAGCTTCTGCTCAATCTTCCTCAACTCTTTCTTCTCCGCATCCCACTCGTAACCTGCTTCTTTCATTTTGGAGAATAAAAGGTCACACTGCTCTTTGGTGGCTGGATGAATACCTTGTGTTCCGTGGTTTGTGCACCAATAGGAATTTGAAACAAATTCCATAATACCATTAACAAAACAGTGCGTATTGAAGCCAAATTCGCAGGAGTCTTTATAGATACCAATCCAGTCTCCTTCTGGGCTTAAACGAGTTGAAAGTACATCACCATCCTTTGCGTCTTGAATGGTCCAAAGATGAAACCTCCTTTCGTAGTCATCGTGAGTAAGCCACCCTTTATCCGTTTCATAACATCTTTTGCCAACAGCTACGATGTGGCGAAGCGTTCCTTCCGAACTAATTATCCAATCCCCAACCTTAAACTTCCGTTCAGCTTTATCGGTTGGGTTCTGCTCAATCTTTTTTAATTCCAGTGTCTCGACATTCCACTCATATCCTTCTTCCTTCATCTTTTGGAATAAGAGTTCACGCTGTTCTTTGGTGGCAGGAGTATAATGAGTAAAATCGTTATTAATACTGCCCATAAGAGAGTTTGGGTTAGCAATATGGAATGTGCTATCGTCACCTTCATGCAGCTCTTTTTCGTTTGCACAGAAATAGCCAACACCTTTATCTTCTCGGATTTCTTTAAAGATAAATATAAATCCTTCTGTTGCAAGCACATCCCCTGACTTTGCGTCTTGGATGGTCCAAGGTCTAAAATAGTCTGCCGCTTTACCATCGTGTCTATCAATAAAAAGGCAATTATCTTCACAAGTTATAGTATTGTCTTCTTGTTTTGATTGATATGTTTGTCCTTTAATTGCAATAATTTTACCTTTTGATACAAAAGTATTGGTACAAACATACCATCCACCCTTTTTTACTTTAAACTCCGGTTCAACTCTATCAGTTGGTTTCTGCTCAATAGGTTTCTGTTCTCTACCCATATCGTCATACAACTCCGCATCAAGGCATTTAACCCTTATATTATTAAGAAAATCAATGGCCCTATCATCTTTAAATGTACCATTATATTCATAAGAATTACACATTTCATGAATGGAATCAATTGCTGATTTGTAGGGGTTGGTTTTTTCGTCTTTCTGCTCACCTTGCTTTTCAATCCAAGCAAAGAAATCAGCACGGGAATAATGACCACATGGTAAAATGGAGCAGTCTTTTAGATATTGTATAAGTTCTCTCTTTAAACTCTCATCCTCGCTCTCTGCAACTTCGGGAATCACTTTATCTATTACACTGGAGAATGTATAGCATCCAATATTCTTCTTTGCAATCTTCAATTTCGATATAGTTTCCTCATAAAGAGACTTGTAATCGGTTCCGTTTTCTTTCATATTTGTTTCGTTTTTCGTTTCGGTTACCTTAACGAAGGTTGTATCTCCAAACGTAAACCCTGGATTATCGAGCTGTTCATATGCTTCGAGGCAAATAGTTCCGCAATCTCCATTATTCTCACCATACAGGGGACATATATCATAGCATATACATTCATATTCTTTTTTCATCAAACGGTAAACCTCACCGTTGTACTTAAAAATGTCTTGTCCAATTTTTTCAATTTCTTTCATATTGCTTAAAGTTTTTGAGGTGTCCGTACACAGTTCATTATCTTGGTAACCATTGACTAACTGGTGGAACTACTCTATCTTTAACGATAGCCCCATCATGATTAATATGTGCAATAAGGTGCTTGTCGATTAAAACATCAACTCCATTATCTCTTGCACACATTCCCCAAACGTGACCGTTGTATTCAAAACTTGTTCCACTATATGGATTTGGCTTATTATGTTCACCTTGCTTTTCGAGCCAAGGGATAAATCTATTTTCAATTTCTTCCTCTGTCGATTTTCGTTCATATCGCATGTATGCAATTATATCTTTCCCTATCCTCTCATCCTCACTCTCTCCGAGTTCTGGAAAGACAAATTCAGCCGCTTTCTGCGCTTCCGAGAAACATTCGGGATGTTCCCCGTTCATCCAAGACTTCATACGTTCAACTGCATCTCCGTATTTTTTACATTCCTGCTCATAGAGTGTCTTGTAGTCGGATTCGTTTTTGTGTTCTTTTTCTTCCATGGTTGTTTCTTTGTTTTCGGTTACTTCGACGAACATGCAATTAGTATAACTGAACTCGGGAGCTTCAATGTCCAAAAGTGCCTCTGAACAAAGTTCCTCACAATTACCTTCATTGGCAAGGGCAAGAGGGCATATTTCCGTGCATCCAAATGAATCAGGTTTCTTTACCAACTTATAAGTCTTGCCGTTATACTTGAATAATGAATTGTCTTTCTCCATATCGCTTAAAGTTTCTTGAGGTCGTAGTAAAGTGATTCAATGTCCTTGTCTGTAGTATTATCTACCAAATATTTAAGTGCTTTCATCTGCTCCTCCGTGGGTTTCCAAGTATTCTGTGGAACCACTCGGTCTTTGAGGGATTTGAGCCAATTGACAGCATTCGTAATATTCTCTTTATTAAAGTGAAGACTTGCACCCTCTTTAAGCATAACAATAGTATTTGTAAATCTTATTTCATCTTCTTCACTCCAAGTTGCTTTCTGCTCTTTCTGTTTTTCGAGTTTTTCAAGGTATGGTATTACCTGCTCGGAAATGTATTTTCTTTCCTCATAAGGTAACTTGTCATTATTGATTGCCCTACAGACACACTCATGGAGTTTTTTGCTTAGTTTCTCTTCCTCGCTCTCCACGAGTTCTGGAAAGATATGCTCTCTTATAGACTGCAGCGTGGTCATATTACTTGTGATACCTTTCGCTCTTTCCACAGCATCTTCATACTTCTTGTGCTCCTCCTCATAGAGAGCCTTGTAGTCGGGTTCGTTTTTGTGTTCTTTTTCTTCCATGGTTGTTTCTTTGTTTTCGGCTACTTCGACGAATATGGATTCCCTGTGTTCAAACGCTGGTCTTTCGGCAGCTTCAAAATACGTATCACCACACAATTCAACACAGTCCTCTATATTATGCAACGGACAGTGACTGCAATTCTCACTGTTATTTTTCGTCAGCCTGTAAACCTTACCGTCCATTTCAAGCGTCAGGTCGTCATTTATTTTATAGTTCTTTCCCATAGTGATTTGTTTTTTTTTTTAACGTTAGAGTTTGTATTTTTAATGTTTCCAATTCGGTTCAATCGGCAATGAAGTCAGCCAACCCGCACAAGCGAAGCACCTCATCAAGATACGTTGTATCACAGTGTGGGTCGTTTTTCACCACAGCGACGTGCCTTTCAAGGAACGGGATACCACCCTTTGTAACGACGGTTTCATAGAACCTTATGTCAATGTCGGTGTCCAGGTGCGGCTTGTCGTCAACCATCATAAGGCTTATCTCGCTCTTGACTCCGAGATATGCACCGCCACGGGCGGTCTTCGGGTCGGACATAAGGTTGCATAGGTCGGGGATGACATTGATGTTCATCGCCACATGCTGTTCGGGCATGGACTCGTCGATTGCCCCGTATATGTCGGTGGCGAGGCTCACCATCGTGTAGTCACTCATATTGTCTCCTTTCATTTAACTTGTTTACGTTTGCAAAGGTATGAAGTTTATGCGGATTGACAAAATGTTTTTTGTTAAATGTTGTTAATTGAATCCAAGTTATTCCTGAATTTCTCTATCTCCGACTCAAGTTCGGCAATCTGTTCCTGTTTGCTTTCAATGAAAGACCCCAGCAGGGAGACAAGGTATTCCTTGGCAAGACCACGGGTCGTGAACACCTCCACGAAGGCGTCACCCATTACATTCTCATACTCCTCTCCAAATTCAGCCCCGCTAAGTGTATGCGTATCATTGAGAATATATGTCAGGTCTCTCGAGAACTTGACTCCCTGAAACTTGAAATTAACGTTTCTTACATCTCTCTCACCGTAATCCTCGTACCTGTCCCCATACCTGTATGTCCAATCAGTGAAACCCGTAACGGCAGCCTCACCTATCTGTCGGTCACCGTTCGGGTCAAGGTACACAAGGTACAAGGTGTCTCCCTTCTTTACGTCCTTGAATGTCTTTATGCTTTCTTTCCTTTTCATTTGACGCATTTTGGTTTATGTACAATCATTTGGTTTGCAACAATATGGTCCAATTCCCCATAGCAATACATTGCACCTTTCGGGATGGTGCATTTCACTATGAGTTCACTTGGAACGCCACGTCGTTTAAGTTCAAAATTCGCCTTCTTTAACGTAGAGTATGCGTGAAACCCCTCGTCAATAAATGTCCATCCGACAATACATCTGTTAGTAAGCGTATCTGGTGCCGATTTTTTCTCCAATAACGGCTTGTATGTCTTCAACACCATATCGTATTTATGTAACGTGCCGCGGAATATTGCCTGCCATTCATTTTCATCGAAATAGCCGACTATTTTGTAGCAAACAATATCCTCTTTTGCAAACTTAGGCTTGCAGCCTTTCAATACAGTCATGCACATAGCCAATCCTATTTTCTTTTGAAAAGTTTATCCATTTTAAGCCCCAAGTGGTACAGTTTCCTGCGGAGTCGGATTTTCCACGAAAAGTCGGGGTTGCGGAACATCGCCGAGCATTTGACGTATTGCTCTTTCGAGGGAATGAACTTGCCGTTCGCCCCTATCATCGCGAAGTCGCAGTATTCCTTGCTTCGCCCGTAGCAGTACCTGCACTCCTGGCAGTTCGCGCTGCCGGCCATCGTCGGTTGGTAGTCGTAGAGAGGGATGACATCCCAATAGGAAACACCCTCCTCGTTGTCGGGGTCTTTTGCGTTGATTGCCTTGGTGTCCATGTTCCGCAGATATTCAAAACCATCGCCCTGCGTCTTGAATATAAGAACGTCATCGTAAAGTCCACAAGAGTACATCATACAGAGACTCCCGTCACTGCAAAGCACCTTTCTATCGTCTTTCTTGTGTGACGAATAACTCTTGCAAATCACCCATTTGTCACATGCAGCACGGTAGGCATCGAGTCTTTCCTCCTCGGCTTTCTCGCACGGGCAGACGCAGGTGCACATCTCGTCAATGCCGTCGATTTTGGTTTCGTAGTACAGTTTCATATCCTATTCCTCCATATATTTTTTGAAGCCTTTTATGAATGAATCTATATCAATTATAGTTGTGCCGTTTTCATATTCATTCAGCCACTCACAGGCTTTCTCCATGAAGTCCTCCATTGCTTGTTCATAACCCTCCATGAACACGTCACGGTACTCCTCGTTCCAATCAAAGCCCGCTTCAACCGAAGTCTTGGACACACTGATTGGATATGCCTCCAACGCTTTCTTTTCCGCAGTCTTGCTCATAATGCTTTCTCCTTTCTTTTAGTGGTATACATTCCTTTGAAGGTGTCAGGATGGTTTGTGTTTATTCATACCCCTCTTCCTCCAACCACTCGTGGAGCATTTTTTTCAACCCATCCAAATCTACGTTGAGGTCCTTGAACGAAGGTATTGTCATAAGGTGTTTCTTGTTGTCCTCGTCATAGTAGCACATCCCGTCGATATACACAGAATGTCCGTAACCATTGACGTCACTGGATAGGAGTCCCATATCACCCAAGTAATCACAGAAGTTTTCTGGGTGGCAGAAAGTATCATCCTCATCAACCTCATCGTTTTCATTCACATATGATAAGATGTATTGAAACAGTATGTCATTTTTGAAATCACTATACTTCATTTCAATGCGTTCGTTCAGATAGTCACCATCGTTGACATCCGTTCTCGTGAAAATTTCAACACGAGGTTCGGTCTTACCTTTTTCTTGTGAGATTTTGTATTTTTCTGCTATGTTTTCCATATAAGATTTTTTTGTTGTTTACGTTTGCAAAGATAAGAAAGTTTTTCCAATCCACACAAATCTTTTTTGTTAAAAGATGTTAATCAGTACCCGAACCTCTCGTCATCACTCAGCATTACCTTCTCATTGCATTCGGGACAGTCTATGTACTCATGGTGTATAAGATAACCGTCCTCCGCCACGTACACGTCATCCTTGCCGAAACCCAACATGGTGCCGCAGCAAGGACATTGGACTATGTATTTCTTGTAGTTTTCAATGTCATCGGAAGAATGCCTTCCACTTAACTTGTTTATCATAATCTATATTTCTTTTGGTTTATGAACAATCATTTTATTTGCCACTATCTCGCTGTACCATCCAAGGCAGTACTCAGCACCCTTCGGTATAGTACACTTAGCCAAGGAATGTGATGAGTTAAAGCACACTAAATTATTTAATTGGTATAGTGCAATATCTTCATTGGTACATGCATAGAAGCCTTCTTCAATGTAATCAAAATAGGGAATACCATTAAACCAGGGTTTCACACTCAACCTATCGCAGGCAGTTAATACTTCATCGTAATTATGAACGGTACATCTATAAGGTGCTTCCCATTTATAGTTATCAAAAGGCTTTATGACTTTCCAACATGTCATGTCTTCCTGTGCGATTTCAGGTTTACGATTCCATCTAAGTATTAAACACATAACTCTATCTGTTTTTGTTTCTCTTAAAAATATAACTGAGATAATCCCCGAAACTGCGGAATACGACTATGTCCGTGGAGACCATCTGACATTCCCTCCCTTTGCAGTACTCCGCACCCTTCGGTATGACACACCACTTGAGCTTTTTGTACAACAAGTAGTCCCCACCGACATTAAACGACCATGCAGCGACAGGATTCCTGAACGAATGAAAACCCTCCTCAACACACTTTATCTTCTTTCCACGGGTTGTACGGTAAGGCTCTACACATAGCCTTCCAACCGTTTTCATTTCCCACGCAGCCTCTGCCACCACCCTCTTGCCGTACTCGAACTTCCCGCCATAATACGGACCGCTCCATCTGGACAAACCCTCTTCCACCACATACTTCCAGCATGTGATGCCACGTTTTGCGATTTGAGGCTTACACCCTGGTAAAACTCTTAGACACATATCTCTATTCCTCCATTTTGTTTGGTTTGTGAACTATCATTTTGTTTGCAACTATCTCGTTGTACTTTCCGAGACAGTACTCCGCACCCTTCGGTATCGTGCATTCAACCACAATGCCGCTTAGATGACTCGCATACCCAGCATGCGCCTTGTCAATAAACACATGGAACCCCTTGTGTATCTCACGATACGGGTTTACCCGAAGATGGGCACAAGCTTTCAGAACCCCATCAAACTTATGCTGTGTGAACTGATAAATCGCCTCCCACCTAACACCCCCCACAAGCGGGGCCACCACCTTCCAACAGGTGATATCCTCATTGGCAACCTCAATATTGCAACCTTCTTTTACTATCAAACACATAATACTCACTTTTAACCGTTGTACATTCCTTCCTCCGCAGGCAGTGCCAAGCCCATTGGAATAAGTCCACGGTAGTCAAACATATTCTTGTCGAGCCAATCTTCGTATCTGGCAACATTACTGTTACTAAAATTAATCCAATGTAAGTTAAATTCACCAATCCCCACCTCTACACAGCCCTCGTCATAGCCATTAGGAACGATACCATCATTTGTGATATGAAAATTATTTAATCCTTCCTCCCCAAACATATATTTGAGAAGTTCTATCTTCTCTTCCTCGGTCATACTCTCCATCGGACGGAGATAAGGCTTAACTTTCTCAATCTCACACCTATCACCCGGCAAAGCAATCAGAACATCACCCTCGTCCAAGTCAATACCGAGTAGTTTCATATCAAAGTAATCGCCATTCCAATATGACCATACTTGAATCTTTACTCCATACGGCAATCTACCGCAGAGGTCTTTCAGGAGTAGTTCTTTTTCTTCGTTTGTCATAATTGAATTAATTTACCGCTTTTATCCATTTTATAGTGTACACCGTTCAACCACACCCTTGCATAATCATCTTGGAAATACCTACAATAGTCAAACCACTGCTCGGACAATATCTTTCCTTCAGTATTGATAAGGTTCCATTTACAATTCAAGTTCACCCTTGCATATCCTTCTTGGAAACTATAACAATAATCGAACCACTGCTCGGATAGGTATTTTCCTTCCGTATCGATGAAGTTATATTCACCATTCAACTCCACAATTGCATATCCTTCTTGGAAATTCCAACAATCATCAAATTTACTCTCAGGCGCGGGGATTTCCTTTACCAAGGTTATTTCCGTGCATACGAACTTACCGTCACCATTATTACTTTTGATTATCTTCCCACCACATTCAACTTCGTAGTACACATTCTCCCCGTTATTCGGATAGAACTGCCAACACTGCCACGGCTCATGACAAGCGTGGAAACCTTGTTTACATGGTACAGGTTTACCATCAAATGTATAGGTTTTTCCAACTTCGTATTGGAAGTCACGGCACCACAATGTACCGTCTTCGTGTTTGTTGAATCCCTTGTATGCTTTCATATTTTTGTTATTTTACCGTTTGTATTTATTCCTGCCACAATTTCTTTATTCTGTACCAATAATAGTCCAGCATAGACCTGAATACAATCATATTCACTGCGACAATTTCATCATCCTCGCCAAGACAGTATTCTGTTCCTTTGGGTATAATGCATGGATTCGTACGGAGGTATGTTTTATTACGGTTTGCATGGAAACCTTCTTCTATATAGAAATTCAAACACCCCCCACCCTTCATCTCCAAATGCTGTATTGGATGTATTTTGCCTATGACATGAGACTCTGCTGTCAGCACCTTGTTGTATGGATATGAATACCCTGCTTTGAATGGATGTATAGCGGGACTCCAATATTTTACGTGGTCAACTACAGCTTTGTAGCACAATATATCTTCCTTTGCGATTTCAGGCTTGCAGCCTGGTAAAACTGTTAGACACATATCTCTATTCCTCCATTTTGTTGTACATTCCTTCAGGTGCGGGGAGTGCAAGACCCATTGGTATAAGTCCTCGGTAGTCGAAATGATTAGCAATGAGCCAATCAGTTGACAAGTGACAATTGCTGAGAGACAGTGTCGGTTCTGTGTGAAATTCACAATCGTACTCAACATGACTTTGCTTGAACCATTCTTCCCGTTCCTCATCCGTCATGCTCTCCATCGGACGGAGATATGGTTTAAGGTCATATTCAGCAATAAGTAGTTTAATTCCGTTAACATGTGGAAGCAGATGGGCGGGAACATCAGAGTTTTTTGTGCAATTCTTGGTTATCACCCCATACGGCAACCTCGCACAGAGGTCTTTTAGAAGTAGTTGTTTTTCTTCGTTTGTCATGATTATTATATTTTATTTGTTATACATTCCTTCGGGCGCTTCCAGGACAAGACCTTTTTTGATAAGTCCTCGGTAGTCAAAGTGGTACTTGTTGTAGAAGTCAATTGAGATAGTCGTAATTAAATGTTTTACCATTAAGTTCCCAGGGAATAATTTCGTGTTCTTTTGGATTAATTTGTTTTTCTTCCTTAATGGATTTCCCGCAATACTCCTTATCCCTGTATACTCCATCGGTTTCATTGATAAAAGGAACTATTGTATCATTTATATGGTCCATAACATCTCCCAAAGTCCAAGTAGTACCAAAACTACAATATTTACGATATATCATCTTAACTATATCATAAATTTTCTTCATAGCCCATTTTTCAGCATCGAAATAAAGATAACTATCGATGGTGTTCCATTCCTCACGGTTAGACAAACAAAGACCGCTGTCACCGCTGTAACTGTACATATAACTTATAAGTTTCATAAAGTTTATTGGGTTTTTAATTGTTATACTTTCCTTTAGGTGCGTCCACCGCCAGACCTTCGCGCTTAAGGTATTGTGCGTATTCCTCATAGGACGAAAACCTATCCTTCGGATAATACTTCCAGCCTGCATCCTTGAAGTCCACCCAGTCGTACATTCCTTCTTTTGCTTCGAGCGCAAGACCCATCGGGATAAGTCCACGATAATCGAACATCTTTTTGTTGAGCCAGCCGTCGATGAACACGCGGATTACCTTTGCAGCGTCGAAAGATATTATTTTAGTATAGTATCTTTCCATTTAATTATCTGTTAGCTTTCCTTCGCATTATGTTTTTCAACTTTCTCATCAAATCCTCGACACTGATAGCATCGCCGCTCCAGAAGAAACTCCATCCGTCTGTCCTGCGGGCTATGAACTTCTTTTCCTCAATGAAGTTCTTTATTTCATTCATTTCTTCCTGTGTCATAATTATTTGGATTTTAGTTATTTATAGAAAATGTTTCACAGAGATAGTCGTAATATTCATCCAACACTTTATCGAGTTCCCTCAACTCTGGATGTTCTTTTATCATATCTTCTTTCTCACTAAAATCACCTACGGCAAACGTATCTATTGCTTCGTCTGTAAAGTATTTTTGATTGGCCAATGGTAAAGATACTTTTTCTGCAATCTTTTCAATCCAACCACCATAATGTTTTGATTCATCAAAAGGTGTCCATCTATTCACATAGTCGTTGTCGTATATGAGAGCATCAACAAGTTTCTTCGCTATGTTTTCTCTCAATTTTTTCTCATCAACTTTTGTATAGTTGTACATTCCTTCCTCCGCAGGCAGTGCCAAGCCCATTGGAATAAGTCCACGGTAATCAAGATGACGTTTAATCAACTCATCAATAATGACCGCATCTGAGAGAAATTCGTTCTTTATCTCCACTTTACGGTCAGGATTATCCGATTCCGCATCATGCCCTATTGCTTCTATTATGTATGGTTTTGCATACTCATATATTTCGGTTATTTCGTCCTCGGTCATGCTCTCCATCGGACGGAGGTACGGTTTTACCTCACTCAAATAGCACTCGCAAGGCAAGTTTTCACCATCTCTGTCAAACAACAGTAAATTGCCGTCAACGTCATCACACTCTATCCCTATTAAACGCTTGACATTCTGATTAAATGGCACATTGCATTTTACCCCATACGGCAACCTCGCACAGAGGTCTTTCAGTAATAATTCTTTGTCTTCTTTTGTCATTGTTTAGTCCTCCATGTTCATTAATAATCCATTTCCATTAATCCATTTCCATCTCTTCATCACGTACATACTCCACAGTTTCGGGGTCAACCCAAAGTGGTATATCTACATCTTGTCTGAGGTGATGCCCGTCCCATTCGAGACAATTATCAAACGGGAGTCCAGGAATATGATTGTCGAGTGGGATAATTACGGGTGTTCCTTGCACAATTATAAGTTGCCCCTCTATCCATTCTTTGTTCCATCTTTTGGCCTTGAAAATTTGAATTTTTGTTTTCATTATCATTCCTCCATTGCTTTTTTGAAGTCTTCTATTAATGATTTACCAGAGTCTATTTCACAGTAGTTTTCATCGTAATGGCATAAGTTGGATTCTAACCACCCACAGGCCTTCTCAATTAATTCACTCTTGGCATTTTCACGGATTGTCTGACGGTAAAACCGTCTCCAATATGCTCGGTTCTTGGCCTCCTCACTGCGAGGCTCTGCAATTTCTTTTAATCTGTCTATATTTGTCATTGCTTTATTCCTCCATTGCTTTTTCAAATTCCTCGATTAGTTTATGTTCGCTAATTTTCGCATCACCACTGTGCGCTGAAATGTAGGTAAAATGTTCAGCATTATGTTTCAGCCACTCACAGGCTTTTTCAATCATTTGCTCATCTTTCCATTTTGCCATTTGCAGTGCTGAGCGAAATGCAACTTCATTAGCACCGTCATTGTACCATTTCTGTCCGATTTCCTTTGCTTTTTCTTCGTTTGTCATATCAATCTATTCTGTTTTTGTTTTCTTGACCAATACCTCAAGCAAATCCCTATGGGACTTTTCCTGCGGCGTTCCCGTGAAATTGTAGAAGTTGAATATCGCTATCTTCATGTCGTCCGACATGTACCAGGCGCAATCCCTGTCCTCAGTCGCATAGTACACCGTGGCGTTGAGATAGGTTATCTGCCTCTCGAAAAGACCCTTCGCCTCGTTGTCGAGGTCACTGTACCGATAGTTCCTCCCGTTCACAGTGATGCAAAAGTCGCACATGAGAAACCTCTTTATGGTGAGCAGCCTCTGCTTCCCGTCAATAACCAACCGCTTGGTCGGCTCTTCCCTGTTCAAACTCTCATGGGTATCCAAGTCCACAACCACCACGGGCGGTATCGGCTTGTTCAAAAGCAACGACTTTATGAACTCCTCCTGCTGCAAGAGCGTCCACACAAACGGTCTCTGCAAATTCACGCCGTAGTCCTTGAGGTACACGTCGAAGTCGTACTCCACCGTCTTGGGTTTCCCCGTAAGGTTCTCCGCAAGGAACGGGTCGAGCATCACTCCCTTGTTCACATATATCTCCGCAGGTATGTCGTGCATACCCGTCATGGATTTTATCTCGTCTACTGTAAGCATATGAAATTATTTTTCTTTAGATTGATTACATTTGCAAAGGTACTAACTTCCCAAGGACTGAACAAATCTTTTTCCTTAAAAGATGTTAAACCAAATCACATCGCAGCGTACACCTTCTTCAAATCAGAAACCGAAAGGCTGCTCATACGCACATGGTCCGTCCTGTAGTTTATGATGTCGTCAATCCCGAACCAATCCTTGGTGAAATACTCCATCTCCACAACCTTGCCTATCGAACCAAGCTCAATCCTCACAGGCTTGCTGTAGAAAACATACTCACCACACCGTCTCGACAGACTCTCGTGTATCTTCAGCATCACCTCCCTCTTCTCCCTCTCATCCGAACTGTAACGCTCCACAACCCCGACCTCGACCACCTCGTACTCCCTCGGAACAAGACGGTTACGCATCATGGACTTAATCATCCACTCCCCGCCAAGACGCTCAATGTACTCCTCCCCACAACACACGGTGACCTCCTTCACCTGCGACTCGTTCTCCGCTGTCTTGAAGACAAGGGTGACCTCACCCTCGCTTCCCTTGCCGTTTCCACTGTACCCGCACCACTCACCGTAAGACTTCATCCTCTTACCGCTGCAACGGTCAAGGACTACAATGTACGGCCTGTTCTCGGGTGAAACCAAATCGTTAAGATTGCATTTAATTTCCATACTCTTTATTTTTTTGGTGACTATATAAATGTTTTATTCGTTTTCAACCGTCGTATTCGTGGTTGTGTATTTTTCCGTTCTGGGGTAGGTTCAGGTATCGTTTCTCCCACATGTCGTGGTTCCAGTCGCCCTTGCAGCGCTCGTTGCAGAACACTTTGGTCGCAGTGGTGGAAAAACCGTCCTCCCTCAATTCTTCCATAGTAGGCTTCTTCCCTATGTAGTGGTTGAGGCAGGTGCCGCAGTAGTCGCAGGTGACTTCGTATACTTTCGTTATCATTGTTTTATGTGTTAGACTCTTGAAATGAGTTCGGTGAAATTGACAGGAATGTCGTTCTCATCCTCACAGTTACGGTTATGCTCTTCGACGGACTTTTTCCATTCTCTGAGCTGTTCACTGAATGTGGGTGTGAGTTCTCTCATTGTATTCATGCCCCCGACAACACCGCTGACATAACCGAAACGCCAGATGGTTTTCACAATACTCTTGAACGTGGCATCGTCGATACTTGAGGTGTCGTCACCGAAATGGCTGAAATAACCCCTGAAGTATCCGACGAGCTCATCCCAGTTGCTCCACTCGATTGGAGTCTGCTTGGGTATATTGCTGGAGCCGCACCCCCTATGCCTATCAGCGTACTCGGTGTTGGCGTGGTTCTGTTCGTAAATATCGGTGTTTTCAACATCCATTTTTGTTATTTTTTTGTTTGCCATGATTTATATGTGTTTTGTTAATTAAAGTTAATAAGCCGCCATCGGGGGGAAAACGTTGACCTATGCCATATTCTTGTCTGCTCTAGTTTCGTATTTTGCCAATTTTTCTGTAAGTTCAGTTAGCTTCTTTTTCAATTTTGCATTCTCGTTGAACAAATATCTGTTTGCTGCTTTGAGTTCATCCATTGTACCGTTTACGTACTCTTCAGAATTGTCAGCCTTTGCAACATTGCAATGGAAACACATTGTCTGATAATTCTCAAGTACATCTTTCCCTCCCTTTGCCTTAGGAACGATATGGTCTTTTGTCATTATGACATATTGACCGGAAGGAGTGATTCCGACAAGCTCAAGATGGTAATAATTGTCAAGTTGACCTTTGTTGTTCCTGTTCTTTATCATGATAAAGAACTTTCCCTCAGTGCCGCACTGAACACATTTAAAACCTTTTGTATAAAACAACTGCAAACGCTGACTGTTGGCTTTAACCATTTCGCCGTCAAGCATTACACGTTTGCGGTTGCCGCGTTTGTATTTGCCTTTTCCCTTTTTCTTACTTTTACTTTGAACCTGTTCGGTCGTGGGAACAAACATATCGTCTTTGACTGCCTCATAGACCTCTTCGATTGAATAAGTCTTGTCACGAATCACGGCTGTTTTGTTAACTCCAACAATTGTCATGTTTTCTAAGTTCATATTTCCCCTTTCTTTTAGATTGTTTATACTTTGTTTCTTGTTTACGTTTGCAAAGGTAAGAAGAATTTCCAAACCAACCAAACACTTTTTCCTAAAAGATGTTAAAAAGAGAAATATACCTATATAAAATGTTGTATTATAGACTGTTATATACCCCACTGATAATCAATGGGATAGAAACGCATGATTTACAGAAAGTTATGGAGACAACCTCTGCGAAAGCCTTGTAAACCAAATGGATTGATATATAATTCCGTTGCCACTGTGCACGAAATCGGAAGTAACACACCTTAAAGCATTCTGCGGCTTTTACGGAAATTTCGGAATTCGGGGGATTTGGATGTGAGAAACTGTCCTTTGTTTTTTCCCCACCAAAAAATTTAACAAAAATTAACAGACCTATGTTTCACGTGAAACAATTCATTTAACATATTGATTATCAAATGATTAACACATCGTGAAACATATTTTAACGTTTTTTAGGAATTCATTTCATCCATCATATGGAACCACAGGCGGTGTTCGAGTTCGTCGGAGACCGAGTCGAGGGTCTTGTCGAGTTCAGCCGCTTTTTGCCTGTAGACTGCATTGCATTTGTTGTATATGGTCTCCGCCTCACGGCACTGTTCATCGTAGAGGATGGTGTCCATGCCGACCGTGGGGAGACGGTCGAGATTGTTCTCGCTGCGGTAGTCGCGGTACTCCTTCATGCATTCGTTGTAGAGTTTATGCTCGAGAGATTCCTTTATGTCGTGGAACATTCCCCTTACTTCATCTGTTGTCATAATATTTTTTGTGTGTTAAAAAATTAATTTACAATAGATTAACATAAATGTTTCACGTGAAACATTTTGGATTGCGGGGGTATGGATAAGACACAATCGTGTCTTAGGGGAGGTCGGGGGAGATGTGTCGGGTGGGGGAGAGTTTTTCTTGGAGGAGATTGTCTATTTCCTCGGGGGATTCTGATGCGAGGAGGATGAAGGTCTTGTTGTCGCCGTAGATGCAGGTGCCTGAGGAGTCCTCGGATGTGAAGTACTTCGTGACGAGGGACATGTTGACTCGGTAGGTTCTCTTGGAGTCCTTGCCGTGGAGGTTAAGGAAGATGGGAGTGTTCATTTCTTTTTTCTGTTACCGTGTTTGATGTTTTTTCTCTTGGGGGATTTCTTTGTGAACTTTGGACCGCCGTGGGAGTTGTACCTTGTGGGTATTGTTGACATGGCGGTGTTGAAGAAGTCCAAGGCGGAGTCTTCGTTCTGTTTTTCCTTGAGGTTGTCGTTTGTGTTGTCCTGCATATCTTTATTGTTTTAAAGGTTATTATAACTTGGATGAGACACAATCGTGTCTAATTGGTGGCGAGGAGTTGCTGCCAAAGGTTGATTGAGACGTAGATGCCCGTGATGAAGGTGAGGGCTATGACTGCGAGGATTATTCTCGAGACGATTCTCTTTTTCCTGTTGTTGTCTGTCCACCATACGCCCGTGAGGTAGGTTCCTATGATGAGGATTACCGTTATCACTGTGAGGAGGACGGTTGACCAACTGAATGTCACTGTCGCCATGTCTCTATTGGTTTGTCTTGGGGGTTACGTGGTAGTTGTAGAGGTCGGCGAGGTGTTCGTCGTTGTTCTTGACTCTGAGGAGGTATTCCTCCTGCCAAAGGAGGACTGACTTGAGTTCCTTCTTTTTTTCCTCGGCGTATTCGGTCACGACGTCGTACATGAAGTTGTTGAGTCTGAGCCGTGCCTTGGTCTCTGCTATGTGCATACCCGTGGATTCCCTATAGACGTCGTCGGGGTGGCAGGTGGCGTCGGCGTGGATGAAGAAAGTCGGACCGTCGAAGACGCTGCGCTTGACCTTGATTTCGGGGTGACCCTTGGCGAGTCTTTCCATGATGGTGTCGTAGCCCTTCTCTATGGGGTTGAGGACATCCGAGGGTTTGAATGCGATTGTGCACCTGACCTTGTTGACGGCCTTGTGTGTGAACGTTGTCTCGAGTATCGACATCTTGAACATATTGTCAAGCACGTTCTTTGTTCGTTTTTCCTTCTTTGTTTTTTCCATGGTACTGTATATCTTTAGATTGTTATTTATTCGTTCGTTTACGTATGCAAAGGTATGAAGTGTTTTCGGAACCCGCAAATCTTTATTTGAAAGATTTGTTAATACACGCCCTCCCCTTCAAGCGGGATGATGTCCCAATCGTTCTCGTCGAGTGCGCCCTTCAGGTGTTCCTTTGCCTCTGAGAGGGTGTTGAACATCTTGGTGGAGAGTTTGCCCAACTTGACGCTCTCGAGAGCGTAGACCACCCTGTTTGCGTCTTTCATGATAGGTGATTTGGATTCCATCAGTATTGATGACTCGCTGTCGGGAACGAGGTAGTAGCCGTTGTCGTCACGTTTGATTGAATGTCTTTCACGGGTTTCCTCGTCCAACCCGCTGACGAAATTGAATGTCTTCATGATATTCTCCTTTTTTAAGTGGTTATACGATAATGTTGTCTGTCCTTTGTTTACATTTGCAAAGGTATGAAGAATGTATGGACTGACCAAATGTAATTTCATAAAAAATGTTAATTAACATACAGGATGGAATGACAGGGGTATATTCCATCCGCTTTAACGCTTGCAAATATAACGCTTTTATTTGGAATATGCAAATTTTTAACAATTCATTCCAAACACATACATAAAAGAAAGACGGACTTGCACTTGGTTGTGCAGTCCGTCTTTCCGTGAAAGGGATAACTATGAAGGGGAAGTACTATACCATTTCGTAGATGAGTTCACGTGCTTTCTGAACCTTGCGTGAAGCGTCACCGCCCATGATGCCGTCGAACTTGTCCTCCTCGGTCTTCCACGGCTTCGTGTTCTGGAAGTATGAGGTCACACCGTTAAGCAGCCACAGACCCGTGTTCTGATGTTCGGACTGACCCACTCCGGACACAATCGTGTCTTGCATGGCACGGATGAGGTTCTTTTTGCGGGTGGACAGTTCCTCAACGGAGTCGGCGTTGTAGTTCGCCTTGGCAAGCAGGTTGAGTTCCTTCTCGTCTGCGAAGAGTTTGCCACAGAATTTGGCGATGTCGGTGTCACCGCTTATCTTGATGTTCTGCATGGCGATGAGGTCGTTGACGAATGCCTCCTTGAAGTGTTTGTGCATCTGCAGGGTCTGCACAGCCATTCTGCGGTTCTCCTCGTTGTTCCAATCCATGCGCTCGTTGACGCGGGAGGTGTGGCGGAAGACGAGTTTGTTCTTGGCGCTCTTCATGGCGTAGTTGAGGGTGTTCTTGCAGACCACACGAATCGGGGTGAAGAATGCCTGAACCGCATTCGTTCCGTCATGCGAGGTGGTGAAGACGATGTAGTCCTCGATACCGAAACGGTCACCTGGGATTGTTATGTTCTCGGGCATTTTGGCGGTCATGTAGAAACGAGCGCCACCATCGAGTATGCCTGCGGTCTCGATGACTGCCTTCTCAGTGCCGTCAATCTCACCGCTTGTAATCATGTTAAGGAACTCGAGAGCCTTGGCGTTCTGAATCACGCCGTAGTCCTTGCCGACACAACCAAGGATATGTCCGTTGTCCTCACGCATGGTTGCCATGTGGGATGAGACGATGCAGCCCTTTGTAAACGTTGCCTCCGTGATGGGAGTGCCGTTGATGATGGCGTCATAGAGTTCGTCAGTGATAGCGACCATGTGGTGCTTCTTGACCTCATAGTTCGCCCCAACCTCCTCTGCGGCCTCGGAGACGGTGACGGGAGTGCTGAAGGACTTGCAGCCCATCACTCCGTTCCAGGCGAGGGGTTTCGCATCGGTATTGACCGATACCATAGTGTTGTTTCCGTTGATTGCGTTCATAACGCTCTGCATGAAATTGTCGTTTTTCTGTTCCATAGTGATAATGTGTTTTAGTTAAACCTTTTTGTTAATTGACGTATGCAAAGGTAAGAAGTTTTTTTGAATCTACCAAATTTTTTAACAATTAATATGAATTTTTTTTTCTAATAGGTTTCCTCGTCGCTGAATATCCAATCAAGTCTGTCAGCGTCATAGTCCTTGATGACGTTCCATTCCATGAGGTAGTTAAGGATAATCTCAATCCTTGTCTGTGCTTTCTCCTGTGTGTTGAGGTCACATCCTACGCAATGGCAGAGGGTGTCCACGTCCGTTATCTGTGCAGGAGACACAATCGTGTCTAATGTGTTGTTCTGTTCCATAGTGTGTAATGTTTTTTAATGGTTTATTTTACGATGAAATAGTCTCCGTTTGCATAACGCAAATAGTTCGCTATGTCGTTCTGTGTCCAATTCTCCGAGTAGTCCTTGCCTTGAGGGTAGGTGCGGTACTTTGTGACGAGTTTGCCGTTGTCGTACTGACGGATTGTATAGGTCTTGCGTGAGCGGTTGAACGCTATCTTGTATTCTCTCTTTGTTTCCATATAGATTGATTGTTTTTAGTTGGTTACTTAATCAAGTTCGTTTACCATACGTGACAGTATCTGTATGGGTGTTTCCGATGTCTCGTACATCTGATACGGTATATCATTTGAGACAAGGACAGGAACGTCAAAGGTATTGTCGCTATTGCCATTGCAATCAACGGCACTTTTGTATTTCACAAGTTTCACCTTGTCTATGGAACGGTATTCGTTGCAGTCGCAGTCAAAGACTGAAAGGTCATCATCATTGCCGACGGGCAAGGTGATTTCGTTGTTTTCGCACTTGGAAAGCAGGGATATAATACCTTTTTGTGCCGCATTAATGATTTCGGTTTCCTTTCTCACAAGGTCGTTTGCTTTCTCGGTCAATACATTGATTTCCTCTTTTGACAGATTTGTTTTATTCATAGTTTTGTCTCCTTTCTTTTTATGTTAGTTGTTACGTGTTGCGTATTCGTTGTACTTCTCAACGAGTTCTGTTTCCACCTCGGACAGTTTGTCCTTTGCGTCTCTGAAGTCGAGACAGTCGTTTGACATTGACATCATTGTATTGATTTTGTCGCAGAGAGTGTCAATGAGGGTTCTTGTCTCATTAAGTTCCGTTCTAATAAGTTCAATGTTTGTCATAGTGCTACCTTAAAGTTAAACAGTGGTTTCTTTTGCCTTTGCCCTTGTAAGTGTGACAATCTCGTCATATTCCTCACGGGTGATGTTGGGGTCAATTTTACATTTCTTCTCATAGTACTTGAGGGTAGAGGGATTGATGGAATGACCCTCGGTCATATTGTCATCGTCATCCCAAAAGACATCTATAATCACCACCTCGTCATCTTCGGAGTGATATTCACTCTCACGGGCGATTGTGAGGTTTTTTTCTTTATGCACATCACCGAAGAACGCACACATTGTGTCGTCATCAGTCCAATAATAACCTTTCATTTTCATAGTATTCTCCTTTCTTTTAATTTGTTACGTATGCAAAGGTAAGAAGTTTTTTTGACATACGCAAATTTTTAACATTTAGAACTCAAGTGAATTTGCATCGGTCTCCTCGTTCTCCACGCAGTAGTAGTTGTAGAGCGCGGTTGCCATAACATTTGCCGCTTCCTCGGTTTCCTCCTCTGTGAGTGGGTCTTCAAGATAATGTCCGTTGTAACCCTCGCCCTCTTCATACGTGCGGTCGGCACATTCAAGGTCGTTTGCACACATATCCTCCACTTCTTCAAAGGTACAAGGTGTTCCGTCCTCGTGGCACGTCTCCTCGGCAGGGTCTGCCATAACATGAATGAGGTTTCCTCTCTCATCGGTCAAGTGCCATTCATAGTAGGCAGGTGCGAAAAAGAATTTTCTCTTGTTCATAGTTGTCTCCTTTCTTTTAATTTGTTTGTTACGTGTGCAAAGGTAAGATTAATTTTTGGATTGACCAAATTTTTTAACAATTTATATGATTGGGTCAATAATGTCAAAGTGATGGATTGTGATTGGGTCGTAGTCCTTGTGTTTGGTGTAGTAGTTCTCCAACCAATCTTTCATACCGTCAAAGGTCTTGAATGCGTCATCGTGACCGTCATTCTCCTCAAAGGCAAGTTCAAGTGCGAGACTTTCCACAATGTTCGCTTTCATTTCCTCAAAGGTCTTGTAGTACTCGGTTGTTCCGTCTATGCCATCGGCAACGTACTCGCCCCAAATTGCGTCTGAAATGTTTGTTGCGTAGTAGTCGCAACCAGGCTCCTCGCAGTGATACCCCACGATGCAGTCTATCGCCTTTTTGAGAGCGTTGATAAAGTCGGGGTTCTCGTTCCACGCAGTGTCAGCGTGTAGGTCAATCCAAAGACCCTCGGGGTCATTCTCAATCCATACGATTTCACCCTTTGCGTAACCTTTGAAGTCCTTGCAACCGAGTGAGGACAACACCTCTTGCAGTGACATTCCAACCTTTAATGAATTTTCAACCTTTGTGAGGATTGCATCGTCTCCAACGATACGATAGAGTGTGTTTGCGATGTTTGCCATAGTGTTCTCCTTTCTTTTAGATTGTTATACTTTGTTTATGTAGGACACAATCGTGTCTTATTTGATTACACTTGCAAAGGTAAGATTAATTTTTGATATGTGCAAGCGTTTTAACAAAAAACTTACATTATCTCGTTAAACATATTGGAGGAGTTTTCCCAACACATATCGTCCACTTCCTCTATCGTGAGGTTGTTGTCTTCCGCATACGCCTTGAGACGCCTTGCGACATCGTTCACGTCATTGTCAAGGTCAGTGCAGAGCGACTGTGCCACAGAGTGCCAATTCTTATCCACGTACCAACCGTTTGGGATTTCCTCTGTCACCATATCCATAGGGAACTCCTTGATGTTGCGGAAATAGGTCTCAATCTCCTTGTCGGACACTTCATCGTAGGTTCGCATAAAAAGGTCTTCAACGTCCTCAAAACGGTCGTTTGTCTTTTGCAGTTCCTCAACGGATATGGTGGCACCGATAAACTGTGTCAGCATATTTCCGTCTCCGTTGTTGTACACGTAACCGTCAATGTGTACGTACTTCTTGCCGTCGATGGTTTCAACGTGGTAACAGGTGCGGTCAAAGAATTTCTTGTAGTTCATATTGTCTCCTTTCTTTTATAGGTTAATGTTTTATCTTAATTGACATTTGCAAAGGTAAGATAAATTTTTGAATGGACCAAATTTTTAACAATTTATTTTAATCTATATGAAAAAAAATAATCTTTGCGTATGCAAGGGTTAAGTGGTTTTTTGCTCTTTAACGTTTGCAAATATAACGATTATATTTGGAACGGCCAAATTTTTAACAAATAAAAAACCGCCCGCCCAATCAAGGGCAGACGGCACATATAAAAGGAGTGAACTATGGGTTACTTTCTCTTCTTCGTGATGTTGTAGTGTTGCAGTATTTCGTGCATTCGGTACTCGCTTATGTCAGCACCGCAAGTCTCTTTCATATCCTTGCAGAGTTTGACGCATTTCTTGTATTCGTCCGTGTCGGTGAACTCATAGTTGCAGTCGAAACGGAGCGTGTGGTCTTTTATCTCGGTGTCACCGTCTTTTTGTCCGTGCAGTGTAATTTCAAAGGTTTCGTGCGTCTCGGTGTTATACCAAGTCTTACGTCCATCAATGCGACCAAGCGTTTTAAGAGAGGGTATAAGGTCAGCGTGTATGTAGAGGTCGTAACCATCGCACCAACCATTTTGGGGTTTGATAGTGAAAGCGTCTTTGCGGTCAAGGTTAAGTTTATTGGCACGTTTCACGTCAAAGGGCAGTACGACAAGTCTGAACTCGTTGTTGTTCGTGAACCACTTTGTTGTAGCAACGACCTTTCCGTCCTTGTAGAAGACAATGTTGTGTATTTCAACTCCATAGAGTGAATTCGGATAAGTCAAGGTAAATGGGTTATACCAAGGGGTTGATTTTGTCATTGTTGTACTCATTGTGCGTTTCCTTTCTTTTCTATGGGTTAAAGATTGATTTTGTTTAGTCTCTTTGCAAGGTCAATGATAACGTTGCAGTCCACCTCAGTCCAACACTCGTTGCCGTTGAGCATAGTCTCGCAAATTCTCGCCTCCTCGTTGAGGGTACGTTTGATTTCTTCAAGTTCTTTTTTAATGTCTTCCATAGTTTTTCTCCTTTCTTTAATAGGTTATTGTTTGTTTGAATTGACGTATGCAAAGGTAAGAAAGATTTTTCACGTACACAAATTTTTAACATTTAATCTTTGTACGTGGTGTAGTAGTCCTCGAAAGCGTCAATGAGTTGGTTCTGCTCGTCCTCGTTGAGTTCGCTCCAAAAGTATTCACGACCGTCAAGACCGTTTATTACCTTTATCTCTTCGTTGCCCTCGTCATAGTAGAGTTTGTTGCCCATCAGTTCAAGGCAATCGACCTCCTCGTCACATTCCTTGCCCTCAATCGTAAGGCAGTGGCAGTCGCGTAGGTAACGCCACATACTTTGTTTTATGATATATCTCTTATCCATAATGTTCTCCTTTCTTTTTAGATTGTTCAAGACACAATCGTGTCTTATTATTCGTCTATGAAGTCGTACACTTCACAAGGGATTTCCCCAATGCCGTGCAACCAATCGTTTGCATACTCTGCAACGTCCACCGTTGTCCCCAACTCGTCTCTTGTTCCTCCCCACTGTTGCCAACTCTCATAGCAGGATGTGATATGGATTTCGGTGTCGTTGTCAAGGGTGACTATCACCTCTCTGTCCTTAACCTTTCCGTTGTTCTTGAACTCGATGTCCTTGATTTTGTATTCTCTTTCGTACATAGTCTGTTCTCCTTTCTTTTTTTAGTCGTTAGTATCTATTTTCTCTCCCTCGCAACCGCAGTTGGGGCAATGTGCCACTCGCAGTTCACCGCTTTCGTAGTCGTACTCATAGTCGCCTTGTTCAAGCGGCTCTCCGCAATGAGGGCAAGTGTAGGTAGGTTTGTCGGTCTCGTCCACACGCTCAATCGTGCAGTTGTACTCTGCAATCTCAATTTTGTTCTTTTTTCCGTCATAGACCTCATCAAGGATGTCGTTGTTTTCCACCATAGAGGCGATGTCGTAGAGGTTCTGTGCTACATAGTAGTCATCTGCAATAATTGTGATTTTTACCATAATGTTCTCCTTTCTTTAATAGGTTTAATATCTTTGTTTGTTTACGTATGCAAAGGTAAGCAAAATATTTGAACCTTGCAAATTTTTAACATTCTTTCTCCTCTTTTGGTGTCACATTGAAAGACTTGCATTCTTTTTCAATCATTTCGGCTAACGTCTTTTCCTTTTCGGTAGGAATGTCAAGCATATAATGACGGGGCAAACTGAAAGACAGAAGAAGTCTGTTGTCATCTATGCGTTCGCAGGCCATAACGCAATGGAGACTATTGAAAAAACCAATCCAATTAGCGTTATCCATAAAATTTTCAATGTTTCCCTTATCACCGCTTATTATGTATTTTTTCATAATGTCTCCTTTCTTTAATAGGTTAATATCTTTGTTTGATTACGTTTGCAAAGGTAAGATTAATTTTTGAACTGACAAAGCATTTTAACATTTAATTTCAATCTATATGAAATGAGGGTGTTGTGTGTTTGTCTCCCTTTAACATTTGCAAATATAACACTTATTTTTGGATTGCGCAAATTTTTAACAAAAAACGAAGACCCCCACGCCTTTCAGCGTAGGGGTTACTTTGCAATAAATGTTATGAAATAAAGTGTTATTCCTCGTTTTCGTAGAGCATCGTCTGCAACATTTCGGATAGTATGCCCACATAGTCGGCAGCCGTGCAACATACATCGTCTATTGAGACGTTGCAGCGGTCCTCGCCAATGTAGTAGGCGTGTAGGTCGCAGACGATAGAACCGTTTTCGTTAAAACCAACTCTCGTAACGTAGCAGTCGGCAACATCATCGCCAAAGTGTGCTGAAACGACACTTGGGGCGTTTCCCTCTTCCCAATCAAACTTGACCTCTCCGTGTTCTTCAAGCAGTTCCTTGATTTTCAAACCGAACTTGTCACGGTATTTGCGTTCCGATTTCCAATACGCATCCACTTTGTTGAGTTCCTTTTTAATGTCTTTCTCGTTCATAGTTGTCTCCTTTCTTTAATGTGTTTATACTTTGATTGATTGTTTATTCGCCAAGCAGTTTTTCAATCTGCCTTTCAAGGTTGCGTTTTGGGTTGATTTCCCCTATGTAGTCGTCAAAGTTGTCTCCAATGTAGCATTCGCCATTGGATTTCACCATAACCTCGCCATAGGCGGTTTCAACGATTGTGTGCGTGTTCTTTTTCATATTATACTCCTTTCTTTGATTGATTACGTATGCAAAGGTAAAACATTTTTTTGGATTGTGCAAATTTTTAACAATTTATTTTTTCTTCTTTTCATAGAGTGCCACAATCTCATCCCAATCGTTCACGGTCTCCCCCTCGCAAGTGAGGTCGGTGTCGTACTTGCCATTGCAGAAGTAGTCAAAATCCTCTTCCTTTGCCCCAAGTTCATCTACCGCACGTTCAATGACAAGTCGGTACATTTCGCTTGCTATTGCGTTTGCAATCTCGGGGCGTTCCGGATTGCATTCAAAACACATTTTGATGAGGTTAAGGGTTTCATCGTCCGATGGGTCGTAGTTGATACCAAACGATTTCTCAATCTCGTCAAGGTATTCTCCACCGTCCCAAAGTCCGATGCAGTCGTTAATCCATTCTTGCATATTGTTCATAGTGTCTCCTTTCTTTTAGATTGTTTATACTTTCTTGTTTGTTTACGCTTGCAAAGGTAAGAAGAAAATCCCACCCTTGCAAGCATTTTAACATTTAATTTTTCACTTCCCCAAAAGCGGTTTGTGTGCATTGACAAACTCCTCAACCGATGGGATTATACTTTCTTCAAAGAGGGTGTCCATTCCGTAGGCATATCCAAAGTGGTGTTTGTTGTCGTAGCATTCCCAACGCTTTCCGTATTTGCGTCTTTCCTTTACTCCGTAGAACCGCACCCACGCCTCAAACTGCGTTTCAAGTCTGCTTGAACCCTCGCATTCAACGCCCTCTTGGTTGTAGATGGTAATGACGATTGTAGGGTTCACCATTTTGCGTGACATATACTTAACTCCGAAAATATCGTTCTTGTCGTAGTCACGATAGATGTCGGGCTTGCAGTTGAGTTTGATTGTGTACTCTGTCTTTATGTTTGCGTACATACGGTCAAGCACCTCGTTCTCGTTCTTCTCAACTGAGACAATGTTTGCCTTGCCGATGGTCTCAATAACTTTGTCCAAACCCCAATGTGCGGTGTTGAGGTCAAAGGGTAAAATCTTGACATCACGGGTGCAGATGAATTTTCCGTTTCTTTTTGCTTTCTGTTCCATATTGTTTTCCTTTCTTTTAATGTTATACTTTGTTTGAATTGACGTATGCAAAGGTAAGAAATAGTTTACACATAAAAAAATTTTTAACACTTTATTTTTTAGAGGGCGTAGGATAGGTATGTTCTGTTCCCTTTAACATTTGCAAATATAACACTTATTTTTGGACTGTGCAAGCATTTTAACAAATAAAAAACCCCACGTCATAAAGACGCAGGGTCACAAATATGAAAGTAGGTAGAAAGGATTTACCAAGCGTTTCTAAAGGCTTCCTTGATGTCCTTTGTGTTTTTGCCTATGAGGTCATTGATGGTGTCCAAATCCCACCAATAGGCGTTCAGCGTGTATAGTGTTTTAATTGAGTTCGGTTTGCAGATGTGCGTCTGCATTGTCTCGTTTGTGCCGTTCATTTCCACGATACCGATACCCTCGATGGTGTGAGGATATGAATAGGTCGTTTTTCCGTATTTGTTTGTCAGTATTGTTGTCATAATGTTCTCCTTTCTTTTATTTGTTTTACATTTTACTTGGTTTGAGGTTACGTAGTTTATTGAGGGTGCAGGGCCGCATTCCCAACTCGTCAAACTTTTTGTTTACCTTGATAAGTGCCTTGATTTCCTCGCTTGCGTAGGGCATCAGTCCACATTCTATGAGAGCGTCATTTACCCTTGTCAAACTCGTTCCGTAGGGGAGTTCACAGTCCCCCATAAATTCGTCAAGCATTTCGTTTGCGTGTGACTTACCTCCAAACTCGGTGTTGTCGTCATAGAGGTCTATCAATTGAGCGATTTTCTTTGTAATTCTCATATTGTCTCCTTTCTTTTTTAGTCGTTTTCTTCAATGTCCGTTCCCAAAAGGTCACGGTTGTCAAACATTTCCTTTGCCACGTCCGCATCGTCCATTGCATCCATTTCGGCATAGGCGAGTTCCCTTGCTTGGTCTCTGTCCTCTGCGGTGACGGTGATATTTACTCTCGTTTCATAAAGAACGCTAACTGTGAATGTTTTTGCCATAATTGTCTCCTTTCTTTTATTTGTTTATACTTTCTTGTTTGTTTACGTTTGCAAAGATAAGCAACTTTTTTTGATTGACCAAATTTTTAACATTTGCCGTGTGCCTTTTTCAATGCCTTTTTTGCTCCGTCAAGACTTTTGCTCTCTGCGTGTTGGATTTCGTTGTCCTCATCCAACCAAAAGGCGGTGAACGTTCCGTCCTTGTATTCAAGCACCTTGTCCTCAATGCCATCGGTCTCGACAACGTGTTCAATCGGATAGACTATTCCGTCTTTCACACCCTCTGTGACCGCCAAGCACCAATGCGACTTGACAAATTCCTCGGTCTGTCCGATAGTCTCCAACGCACTCTTTTTGTCCTCTCTCTCATCGTCAGCGTCTCCGTCCGCATAGATTGGGTCATCATCCCAATCGTTGAACCAATCGCTGTCTAACTCCGCAACTCGGCAGTCTCCGTCATCGTCCACGTCCATATCCGCCCACTTGCAGAAAGTCACTTTGTCCTTGCCCCACTCCTTGACTTTCTCAATGACCTGCTTTTCGTCACAGAAGTCAAAGCAATGTCTCCCCCAACTGATAGGGTAGAACATCATATAGATTGTAACTTGTTCTTTCTCGGTGTTAATGTTTCTAATCATAGTTTGCTCCTTTCTTTTAATGTGTTATTGTTTCGTGTTTGTTACGTTTGCAAAGGTAAGAAGAATTTTTCAATCCACCAAATTTTTAACATTTAATATCGTGGATTGGCAATCCACTATAGCCCAAACACTTTTCAAAGTTTGAACTTGTGTATTTGAACGCTCCGTTATTGACATTCAGAAGATAAACTGTCTTACCCTCGCACACATCTTTTGTAATGAGTACCGTTTCACCGTTTCGATTGGTTTTGCTGATGGGGAACTTTATACCCCTTGCAGATACTTTTTTCATAGTGTTTCTCCTTTCTTTAATTGTTTACACTTGCAAAGGTAAGATTAATTTTTGAACTAACAAAGCATTTTAACATTTGGATTAATCCTCGTTCTCATCCTTTTCCATTTGGTCGCAAATCTGCCCCATCATATAAAGTCCCTCGGTGGTCGGCTCAAAACGGCAAGGGTCGAACGCAGTATCGTAGAATACATAACCGTTGCAGAGTTTGAGGGATAGGATTGTCGGTCTGCTTATGCTATCGGTTAAGCATTCAACGTATAAGTCCAACTCATCCACCAAGTTGAATTCTTTCCCAACGCCCTTGACGTTTTTTCCGTGTTTACGGATATAGTTTTTCATTATCTTCTCATACTCATTGAAGAGTTTTTGCATTGCCTTTTCCTTGTTGCTCTTAATCATAATTGTCTCCTTTCTTTTGGATTGTTCAGTCTTCGTCTTCACCATAGATTGCCCCCAAGTCCACATAGCAAGCGTGTTCTTCGTTTGCGTGGCAGAAGTTGATTTTCTTTGAGCAATCCTCTTGAACTTTGCCGTTGCAGAAAATACAAGGGGTTATGCACTCGTCCCATTGTTCCTTGCTGATGTAGCATTTGTTGTAGGTGTGTCCGTCAATCTTGATTGTGTTAGGTGCTTTTTTCATATTGTTTCTCCTTTCTTTGATTGTTTACGTTTGCAAAGATAAGCAATGTTTTTGACATGGAGAAGAATTTTAACAATTAATTTCAAGCACGGAAAAAATCTTTATGGAGAAGTGTTAAAAATTTCCCCAAACCAAATAAAAGTGTTATATTTGCAAGTGTTAAAGGGGAACAAAATAAAAAACCCCACACCTTGCGGTGTAGGGTCTCAGTAACAACTAAACACATTAAACTATAAGCAACCTATTGATTGGCAAAGTTTAGGATAATGTCCTCGCTTTCCGTCAAGTTCATACGCTTTCTTCACTCTGTACTTGAACTCTCTTTTGGATTGTGAAGTAGTCTTGTAGAACTTGTTTACAATTCTATATGTAGTGTCGGACGGTTTCTTGCCCAATCCTAAATATCCGTTGTACCACTTGCCCATTTCAAGGACAAACTCGGCACGTTCTTTGTCAAAGTGGCGATACCCTCTTACAAAGTCGGAGTGTTTGAACGCACCTGTCGTTATACCAATAGACAGAATAGCATAGAGTGGCATTTCGGGGTGTGTCGCTTGAAAGTCAAGCACCTCTCGGCATACCTTTCTATGTAGGAGAAAGGCGTTCAGTTCATCCTCGCTAAAATTCTCTCTCGGTTCAGCGTTTGCGTACCCTTTCACCATTTCCAACAAACGTGTTGTAGGTGAAAAGGATATGACGCTCATAGGTGGGTGTGTGTATTTCTTCCGCATAGCATTCTTGTTGTTTTACGTGTGCAAAGATACAAATATTTTCTGGATTTACAAAACGTTTAACAAAGTTTAACTTTCAGTTAGATTAAGACACAATCGTGTCTTATTGTCAGCCCCACTCGGCAAACTCCTTTGCAACCACCTCCTTTGTCAGCATTTCTTTCAACTGTCCTTTGAGAAAAGTACGGAGTGTTTTTTCATCCACCTTGTCCATCAGTTCCCTGCCCCACTGCGGTGAAGAGGTGACGTATTCAAAGAAAACTCGTTTCAGTTCGTCTGTTGGTATCGATGGGTTGTCAAGCACATTCTCGTTGTCCTCGTACCACGCATCCACGCTTGCCTTTGCCTCGTTCAGTGCGTCCTCCTCTGAACCAAACCCACCACAAATGTCTATCGTGTCACCCTCATCATCCTCAACACCATACCAATAGAAGTCGTTGTTGTAATATTTGTTCAGCAACTCCACTTGGTCACGCAGATAGTCCTTGATGTCGCCAAAGACATAAATCTCCTCAAACTTTTTCTTGTCACCGACAATCAGTCCGAAAAGTCCGCTATCCCAACGGTCGTTGAACGGATATTTGTCGTCGGATGTACTCAGTGAGATACCGCTGTGAATGTAGGCATATATGGGCAGAAACGGCACCTTGTTCTCGGTCAGTTTCTCCGTAAGGTCAGCGAGACTGTCCACATCGTATTTTTCCATAAGTGTATTGATACGGCAATCGTCAGGGTTATAGTCTCGGTGATTGGAGTAGATAGTGCCTACCTCATCCCATTCACGAGGGTTCGAGGGATATTCGTCATTGTCAATTGTGATTGTAAATCCTTTGTAGTTAATTTTTTCCATTGTGTTTCCTTTCTTTTAATGTGTTAATAATTGTTTTTGTTTGTTACGTGTGCAAAGGTAAGATTAATTTTTGATATACGCAAATTTTTAACACTATTCCTTTTCTTTATATCCCAAACCATAATATACATCATAGTCAATTCCCCACATCGTTCCAATGTGCATTAACTGACTTTCAGTTGATAATGAATTGAACCATTGCAGTTGCTCTGCCTCATCATTGATACGAGGGTCAAGCATCTCCCTATAATCGTTTATCAGTTCCTCCGCATCCATTATTGAATTAGGGGTGTAAACCAAACCGTCATCGTGTAAAATCTTTATTTTCATATTGTCTCCTTTCTTTTAATTTGTTTGACGTATGCAAAGGTAAGAAAAGTTTTTCATATACGCAAATTTTTAACATTTGCCCTCTCCCACCCTATCGGTCGGTCTCCCCCTCGTTTACACTTGCAAATATAACACTTATTTTTGGATTACGCAAGAATTTTAACAAATAAAAAAACCCCACGCCTTTCGGTGTGAGGGGAAAAAAGATGAGAAATAATGTCTATTCAACTACGGGGTCTCCAAGCGGTACTTCAACCGCTATCGGTTGGCGTTCAAGGTACAAGGCACACTCAATTGCGGTACGAAAACCGCCATAGTAAAATGAGTGTAGGCATATAAGCAGTTCTTTGCAGTTCATATCGTCCTTATCGAACTCGCCACGTTCTTTCAACGCATTGAGGTATGCAGACGCTACGTTGTAGGGGGTCATCGTTGATAGGGTGCAGTACAATGTCACCCTTTTCCTTATGGGTGTAGCACCCACTTAAATCCTCCAAAAATCTAACCATAGGTCAATCCTCCCCAAATCCTCTTTTAATAAGGTTTCCGCAAGTGTCAAAGATACGGTAGGCGAACCACATTTTGCCCTCTCTAACCGCCTCTGCTATGGAGTTGCACGTCTTTGGTGTTGAGGTATATCCCCAAGCGGTGTTTCCTATAACCACGCATTTTTTTCCTTTTGCCATAATGTTCTCCTTTCTTTATTAGTTGTACTTTTGATTAACTTACGTGTGCAAAGGTATGAAACTTTTTTGAACCTTGCAAATTTTTAACATTTCAGTTACACTCTATACGTGACAGAAATTCGTCTTTCTCGGCACAAGTCAGTCCAAGATAGGTTTCAACCATCGTGTCAATGTCAGTCGCTTTCTCTGTTGGGGTTTCTGCCTTGTCACGCCAATTAGGGTTATTGACGTTTCCAAGTCCTGCGAGAAACATACCATACATTGCTTGCATTGTACGCCACCTTTGCTCAAACGAACCGCTGACGTGTCCTCGACGGACAAAGTCGCCCATTTTCTCCCAAAGACGATTTCTTTCTTCTTCGGTCATTTTGCCATAAGTCCACGAGTTTTTGATAACTTTCTCAAACTCCGCCACTGCGTTTTCTTTAATCTTTTCCATAGGGGTTCCTTTCTTTTAATGTGAATAACTTTGTTTGTTGTTTACGTGTGCAAAGGTAAGCAAAGTTTTTGAATCTACCAAATTTTTAACAAATAGAATGTACCATCTTAATATCTATTAAAGCCTTTGTATGCTTTCATTATTTTATTATTTCTCCGTTTGTATTTATTTTACACCATTTGCCATTCAATTTCACCTCTGCATAACCATTGCAGAAATTCAAACAACAATCCCACCACTGCTCCGATAGGTATTTTCCTTCTGTATTGATAAGGTTCCATTTACCATTCAACTCCACCATTGCATAACCATTGCGGAAATCCCAACACCAATCCCACCACTGCTCGGATAGGTATTTTCCATCACTACTGATGAAATTACATTTACCATTCAACTCCACTATTGCATAACCATTGCGGAAATCACCACACCAATCCCACCACTGCTCGGATAGGTATTTTCCTTTCGTGTCAATAAAGTTCCATTTACCATCCAATTTCACCACTGCATATCCATCTTGGAAACACCAACAATCATCCCACCACTGCTCGGATAGGTATTTTCCTTCCGTATTGATACAGTTCCATTTACCATCCAATTTCACCATTGCATATCCATCTTGGAAACACCAACAATCATCAAACTTGTTTTCAGGTGCAGGTATCTCTCTTATTAGTTTAATTTCAGTGCAGACGAACTTGCCGTCAATCCCGCTACTTTCAACTATCTTCCCACCACATTCAACCTCGTAGTACACATTTTTCCCGTCGTTAGGGTAGAATGACCAACACTGATGTGGTTCATGACAAGCGTGGAAACCCTGTTCACATATCATAGGTTCCCAATCGAACTTGTATGTCTTGCCGACTTTGTATTGGAAATTACGACACCATAGTGTACCATCACTTTTTTTTCTAAAACCTTTGTATGCTTTCATTGTGTTACTCCTTTCTTTAATTGTTATACTTTGTTTTAATTTTACGCTTGCAAAGATAAGATTAATTTTTCATATACACAAGCATTTTAACATTTTTTTTTTTCAAGGGGCGAAAAAAGTGCAAGCGGAAATGTTAAAAATTTGCGTAGTCCAAATATAAGTGGTATATTTGCAAATGTAATGAGGGGAGCAATAAAAAACCCCACGTTTCCCAACGTGAGGTCAAAACCCATTATGCCAATTTGGAGGGGGTTATTCTTCGGTCTCGCAATCCTCAACTTTCAACATAACCTTGTTTGCGTTGAGGTGGTTGACAAGTGCGGAAACGGTGGTGAAAGTCATTGTCTCGTTTCCGTCATTGTATTGGATTGTTCCGTCTTTCTTGAATACTACTTTTTTCATAGTGCTTGCTCCTTTCTTTTTTAGTTTTACATAATGTTTACTACCTCTTTGATTGCTTTGAGTTTCTTTTCTGCGGTTTCCGCTGACTTGCTTGTAAAGTCATACAATCCACGATAGCGTTCCGCCTCTCCCCTTGCCCCCTTGATTGCGTCCTTGCAACCGTTGATATAGTCCACAAGTTCGTCAATAGTGAGGGTGCTGACCTCTTCCTTTGTCACGTAGTCGGTTGTGTGTGTTCCTTTAATTTCCATTTTATGTTCCTTTCTTTTTTTAATTTGACTTTTGATTAACTTACGTGTGCAAAAATATGCAATGTTTTTGGATTGACCAAATTTTTAACACTTGGTGTTCAGCAGTTGCTTTTTGGTGAGTGCGTTAAACGGCACGATAAAGTTGTTCGATACAAGATAGTCTCTCAGTGCGTTAATTGCTTTCATATTGTTCTCCTTTCTTTAATTGTTATACTTTGTTTTAACTTTACGCTTGCAAAGGTAAGATTATTTTTTCAACCCACCAAATTTTTAACATTTAATATTTGTACTTTCCGATAAAGTTCTTGAAAAGGCATTCGTTGTAAAAGGACTGCCACGCTCCTTTGTTGGTGTAAAATCCCACTCGGTAATTGTCGGGATAGTTCTCATCATCAAGTCTGTCCCAAGCAAGGGAGTTGTTTGATTTGCATTTGTAGGTCTTGCCACGATAGGTAATAGTTACCTCATATTGACTGCAACTGCACCAACGTACACTTGTCTTTTTCTTTAACTCTTTAAGTGTCATATCTTAATCCTCCTTATCTTTTAGAGTTCCACAACCTCAATGTCCTCAATGCCCTCGTTGCAAGGCACCATATTTGCCATCACCTGCTCCATATCATATTCATCAGTGTAACTTGCAATTTCTTGAGCCTCTTTCTTGTTCTCTGCCTCCACCTCCATATCAACAAAAGTGTGGAGATAAATGCGTACTGAATACTTTTTCTTCATAGTTTGCTCCTTTCTTTAATTGTTATACTTTGTTTTAACTTTACGTTTGCAAAGGTAAGATTATTTTTTCAATCCACCAAACATTTTAACATTTAGTTTTCGTTTAGGAGCGACCAAAGTTCCTCAATGTCCTCTTTGAAGAGGTAATCGTCCACATCCCAACGCTCATCGTTCTCGTCAATTATCTGCAACGGACTGCTATCATCGTGCATAAGGAAAAGCGACTTGACCGTCACGCTCTGCATTTTTCCCTCATCATACTCGTCAATCTTGATTGTAGGACGCCACTCCTTTTTTATGCACAAGTAACCGCCTGCAAGTTCCACCCTCTCGCAAAGGGCGTCATACGCTTGGTTCTTGGTCTTGAAAAGGTTTTCGGTGTCCGCAATGTAGTTTGCATCCTCGCAAAGGTTCTCAATGATTTCCTTGTTTATCTTCTCGTTGTTGTTCGCCACTTTCTCACGTGCCATATTGATAACATCCTCAACGGACACGCTGTCGTGTGCGATAACCTCAACATCAACGTAGGTTGAATAACTCAGATGTACAATGTGTTTCTTTTCCATAGTGTTTCCTTTCTTTTAATGATTAATAACTTGTTTGTTGTTTACGCTTGCAAAGGTAAGATTAATTTTTCAATCCACCAAGCATTTTAACAATTTATTTTGCGTACTGCCAAAGGGTTTCGCAAAGATTATAGAGTGTGGCGTTCTGCAATACTGCACCGCCATCAACCGAATACCAACCGTCATCTTCCAAAATATCCTCGTCACTCTCACCCTCCCAAGTGGTGTTGCCATCGGTGAAGTCAAAAAGCACTCCAAGCACAGTGCCGTTTTCCCAAGTGGCAACTGCAACAATAGGGTGTTCAACCGTCATTTCGGTTTCCTCGTCAAAGACAAACCCATATACATCGTCTTTGACATTGCCTTTAAGCACATTGCTTTCAGTGCGGATAAGACCGCCATTCTCGTTCACCATTGCAACAAGTGCATCGTGCATTTTCTTGTTGAGGTTGAGGGTTTTCTTGCAGAATGATTTGAGTGTGTTCTTTTTCATAGGTGTTCCTTTCTTTTAGATTGTTATACTTTGTTTGAATTGGTATTTGCAAAGGTATGAAATGTTTTTGGACTGACAAAATATTTTAACAATTTATTTCAACCACTTTTTGCAGTCGTACAAATCCCCAAACTCATATATCTCCCTATCTTTCGGTGCTGACGATTTTCTCCAACGGATATTGCTTACTCCGTCAAAGGAGTAAACCTCTGCCGATACCTCTCTCATTTCCTCTTCATTCTTGCAAGCAAAGGCAACCTTTCTGTCACCCAATACAACGTTCCCTATCGTGAATGTCACGTACATTCTTTTGTTTACTTTCTTCATGGTCTGTTCTCCTTTCCTTTTGTTTGTTTTACGTTTGCAAAAGTAAGAAATAATATTAACATACACAAATTTTTAACATTTCAAATTATTGGCAGTTTTCTCCGTTTGTTGCAGATAATTGATGTACCTTTCTCACCCCTTAACGTGTGCAAATATAACGCTTATTTTTGGATTACGCAAGAATTTTAACAAATAAAAAAAACCCCACGCTCTCCAACGTGAGGTTTCCAACCATTAACCTATTATCCCTATGAAAACTATGTATTGCTTACAACTGAATGATGAAACTCTTTCTCGGTCAAACTCAACTTCAATGCTCCGTGTTCGTCAAACTGCCACGTCCACAACTCCCCACAATGCACCTTTCCACCTTTCCAAGTCGTGTTTATTTGGTCGTTTGCATCCTCCGTATGCTCGGCACAAATATTGTTCAGCAGTCTATATACACTCTCCATTTTGTTTGTCTCACTGCCCCAATGAGAATACCCATTATCCCACGAATTAACCACGTTCATATTCTCGCCAAAGGTCAGTTTCTTGAACTCCGCATAGGTCATAACTTTGCCGTTCACGCTGATGGGCATTTTGTCGGTGTCTGCCCAACAAAGCACCTCACACTCCCTTGTGTACTCATCCCCAAAGACAGTTTTTCCAACCATTTTATGCACTTTGAAACAAAGGTTGTTATCTTTCAGCACCTTGTTGTATTTGCGTTTTTCACTCGGTGTCATATCACGCCACTCCATATCAACTATACGCTTGTCAAAGAGGGTGTAGTCTTTTCCCAAAACAATAGGGTTGTTACCACCGCCAAAACGTGCATCCACCTCTCCTTTTTGCAATCGTTCATAAATAAAATCCCCAACAACCGTCAACCCCTCATACCACTCTCTGTTGTTAATGCAAGAACCGAAAAATCCTTGCAAAACTTCGTGACCCTTGAAATAAATGTAGTGTTTCATAGTTGTTTCTTTTAATTTGTTTATATAAGGACACAATCGTGTCTTATTTGAATGTTACGTTTGCAAAGGTAAGAAAGTTTTTTCAATCCACCAAATTTTTAACAACCCTCAATATACACATAATATGGGTATTCGTTATAGTCATAGTATTTCCAAGCGTATATTTTTGAGGGGCATTCTTTGGTTGCATCAATCGGTGAAGAGAAATAGTAACGGCTTGTGCTATCATTTCTTTCCTTTCCCCTCTTACATTTCTCATCCGCATACTCATACGCAAATTTCTTTGCATCCTCCAAGTTGTCAAATTCCTTTCTAATTGGTTCAGGTGCGCCATATCCGTAATATGTTTCGCTGACTATATATTTATCAAACTCTCGTTCCCTCTCTCTGTATGTGCGATAAGGTTTGAGTTTCGGCTCTTTACTTATTTTATCTGCTACATTTTTGAAAAACTTGTCAAACTCGGAAACTTTAACATCAGTGATACTGCAATTCCTCGTATATGGGTACGAATACACCTCTTTCCACGAGTAATTTTCAAAATTAATTTGCACTCTCTCGCTCAAAGTCCACGCCTTGTCGGTTGTGAAATGATGAGCGTAAAAGCGGAACAAGCGACTTGCACCATAGAAATATATACTGCTATCGCCAAAACTCGTAACCGTCCACCCTTTGCCGTTCATAAAACCGAATATTCCACGATGAAATGTGGAGTTGAATTTCGCATCGGCAACATCTTTTACTGCTTTATTATATTCGTTTTGCAAGATTTCATTGTAGTTCATAGTGTACTCCTTTTTTTAATTGTTATACTTTGTTTGTTGTTTACGTGTGCAAAGGTAAGAAATAAAACTGACATACACAAATTTTTAACGTTTGCCCTCGTATTTCCAAGTGAAAGTGAAATACGACACCGTGTCACCGTATTTCCTTTCTCCGCAAAGACCTGTGATTTTCGGTATCATTTCGGCTTGACGGTCACGTTCCGCCTTGCTTTCAAAATAATCGCCAATGGCTGCATAGCACTCTATAGAATTTCCATAGATAGGAAAACCCCAAGGGTCGTGACCTATTCTTTCCCTATCAACCCAATATTGCCAACAAGCGAAGCCATAGCCTTCCTTTCCGTCAAGTTTCTTTTTGTCGGTCAGCACAACATCTTTAATTTCGTTGTCGAGACTTCCATAATATACTTTTTTCATAATTGCTCCTTTCTTTTTGTTTGTTACGTGTGCAAAGGTAAGAAATAAAACTGACATACACAAATTTTTAAC